>Ga0256840_1000045_pt1 | contig 92108 bp, 92 predicted proteins | sample 355202metaG_FD_185969 | JGI IMG/M metagenome (GOLD analysis project Ga0256840, IMG submission 185969) | Hydrothermal vent microbial communities from Mid Atlantic Ridge, Atlantic Ocean - 355-202 | ecosystem: Environmental > Aquatic > Marine > Hydrothermal vents | place: Atlantic Ocean: Mid... | reverse complement strand
CGGCGCCGGAGTGGTGAGTGAAGTTATCGAGTAATACGAAAAATAATTAGTGAATCACTCTTTTCCGCCTGATCGTGGAAGAGAATTATGAGGTAAGCACTATGCGTGACATTGTCACCCTTGCTTGTGTTGAGTGTAAACAACGAAATTACACGACAACGAAAAACAAGCGAAACACTCCAGATAAGCTGGAGTTTAACAAGTATTGTCGCTTCTGCCGGAAGCATACCCCCCACAAAGAAACAAAATAGCGGGAAATGGTGGCGGTCAGGATAGAATTGTAGGCCAGTAGCTCTAACGGCTAGAGCACCGGACTCCAAATCCGGGTGTTGGGGGTTCGAATCCCTCCTGGCCTGCCAGAATTGCGAATAGTACTTTATAGCGAGGCCAATAGATCAATGTTTGGAAAATTAAACGAGTTTTTTACTAACGTCAAAGCAGAGTTAAAGAAGGTTACTTGGCCAACAAGGAAAGATACCTATGCTTCAACGATGGTTGTTATTGTGTTGGTAATAATCAGTGCGATTTTTCTTGGTGGTGTTGATGTGATTCTTTCGCGCCTTATCCGTCTGATCCTCGGTTGAGGAGAAAAAGGACTTTACCATGGCAATGAAATGGTACGGCGTGCATACCTATTCAGGGTATGAAAATAAGGTCAAGCTCAATCTTGAGGAGCGAATCCGCTCCATGGCGGTTGAAGATCTGTTTGAGGAAATTCTGATTCCTTCAGAAACCGTGGTTGAAATGCGTAAGGGGGAGCGTAAGACCTCAACCCGCAAATTTTTCCCCGGTTATATTCTCGTGCGGATGGAGCTTAATGATGAGACTTGGCATGTGGTGACCGGTACGGCAAAAGTGACCGGTTTTGTAGGGGGGGCGCAGAATCCTCCACCAATTTCTGATGCGGAGATTGCTAAGATTACTAACCGCATGGAAGAGGGTGTTGAGAAGCCAAAACCGAAAGTTGAATTTGAAATTGGTGAAACTGTCCGTGTCGTTGATGGTCCGTTCCTTAATTTTACTGGAATGGTGGAGGACGTTCGTCCTGATCGAGGCACATTAAAGGTGATGGTCAGTATCTTTGGTCGGGTTACCCCCGTAGAGTTAGAGTTTATTCAGGTTGAAAAGACCAGCTAAGCTGGGATGAACGTTTCGTTCGTTTAAGGAGTCAGTAATGGCCAAGAAAATTATTGGACAGATTAAATTACAGATCCCTGCAGGTAAGGCGAATCCATCGCCGCCTGTTGGCCCCGCACTTGGACAGCACGGGGTAAACATTATGGAGTTCTGTAAAAATTTCAACGCAAAAACTCAAGATCAGGATGGTTTGATTATTCCTGTTGTGATCACTGTTTTTGCTGATCGTTCCTTCTCTTATATCACCAAGACGCCGCCGGCTGCTGTTTTACTGCTACGCGCAGCAAAATTAAAAAAGGGTTCCGGGGTTCCAAATAAGGAGAAGGTCGGCAAGGTCACCAAGGATCAGGTTCTTGAAATAGCTCGCCTGAAAATGCCTGACCTCAATGCTTTCTCAGAAGAGGCTGCAATGCGAATTATTGAAGGTACTGCACGCAGCATGGGAATTGAAGTCGCCTGAGACGGCGCGTAGTGGAGATAGAAGATGGCAACAGGTAAAAACATCAAAAATGCAAAAGAGCTGATTGACCGTTCCCAGCTCTATGGGATCGACGAAGCTCTTGAATTGCTTAAGAAGGGTTCTTTTGCAAAGTTCGATGAAACAGTTGACGTGAGTGTTCGCTTGGGTGTTGATCCCCGCAAGGCGGATCAGATGATTCGCGGCGCGCTTGTCTTGCCGAACGGTCTTGGTAAGTCTGTTCGGGTTCTGGTTTTTGCTAAGGGTGAAAAAGCGCAAGAAGCAGAGGCTGCTGGTGCTGATTATGTCGGCGCGGACGATCTGGCTGAAAAAATCAAGGGTGGCTGGTTCGATTTTGATACCGCAATTGCCTCACCGGATATGATGGGTGTTGTTGGTAAAATCGGTCGGGTTTTGGGACCACGCGGTTTGATGCCTAATCCTAAGGTTGGTACAGTGACTATGGATCTGGCACGTGCCATTGAAGAGGCAAAATCAGGTAAGGTTGAGTATCGCGTAGAAAAAGCTGGCATTATCCATGCTCCGGTTGGTAAGGTTTCTTTTGATGCACAGAAGCTCAAAGAAAATATTCTTGCGCTGGTTGATGTTTTGCTAAAAGCAAAGCCAGCAACGGCAAAGGGAACTTATCTGAAGAAGATTACGCTATCAAGCACAATGGGCGCTGGTATCAACCTTGATATCCCCCAATTGCAGGCTTTATTCAAGTAGGTGACTGCTTGATTTACAGGCTTAAAGTCAAAGACAGCAGGTATGCAAAGCATTTAATGGTTGAACCACCTGCCGAGGCTGTCGGGTACTGTGACGACGAAGTCGTCTCTTCCCTTCAACTTGACTTGGGCGGGATTTTATAATCCCAAGATCTTAATGAAAGGAGGAGAGTAGATGGATAGGACAACGAAAGAACAAGTCGTTCAGGATTTGACACGGCGCTTGGCGGAGACTCAAGCGGCATTTCTGGCAGATTATCGTGGGATTGATGTTGAGCAGGCCACCCGGTTGCGGCGTGAATTAACTCAGGCAGGGGTAGAGTATCGGGTTGTTAAAAATAGCCTGTTGAAACTTGCAGCACAGGGAACGCCAGCTGAGGAACTTCAGCCTTACTGTGTTGGGCCGACCGCAATTGCGTTATCAGGAGATGATCCGGTTGCTCCGGCTAAAATTCTAAGTAAGTTTGCTAAAGAAATTGACGCTTTTGAGCTTAAAGCGGGAGTTCTCAGTGGCAAGTTATTATCAGTTTCTGAGATCAGTGCTTTAGCTGAGTTGCCGAGCCGTGAAGAATTGTTGGCTATGGCGTTGAGCACAATGAATGCTCCGATAACCAATTTTGTTGGGACAATGGCTGCAATTCCACGTTCCCTGGTTCAGGTATTGAATGCTATCAGTGAGAATAAAGCCGCTTAATTTAACAAGACATTAGTTGATAAAAGTTTAAAACATAAATTTGGAGGAAAAAATGGCTACAGTTACTAAAGAACAAGTTGTAGAATTTATTGAAAATATGACAGTTTTGGAAATGTCTGAGTTTGTGAAGGAACTCGAAGACAAGTTTGGTGTTTCTGCTGCTGCACCAGTTGCTGTTGCTGCAGCCCCTGCTGCAGGTGACGGTGCTGCTGCTGAGGAGCAAACTGAGTTTGACGTTATCTTGACCAGCTTTGGTGAGAAAAAGATCACCGTTATTAAAGCTGTCCGTGCAATTACCGGCCTTGGGCTGAAGGAGGCTAAAGAGCTGGTTGACGGCGCACCTGGCACCGTTAAGGAGGCAGCTTCCAAAGATGAAGCTGAAGATATCAAAAAGCAACTTGAAGAAGCTGGCGCCAGCGTGGAGCTGAAATAGCCCCCTTTTTTTGCTAATTTGTTCTTAGCCAAGGTCACCTTGTGTGGCCTTGGCTATTGTCGTTGTCAGCCTCGGCATTTTGCCGGGGTGGACCTTCTAATCTGGTCCAGAGTGGTGTCTGCACGGAGTCTTTTTTTTAAAGCTCTGTGATTTTGACCCCAAAGGAGAAATCATGGCGTATTCGTTTGCGAATAATCCGCTCCTCAGGAAGCATTTCGCAAAGGTTAAGAATATTATCGATATTCCGAACCTCATTGATATACAAAAAACTTCTTATAAAAGGTTCTTGCAGGCGGACTTACCTTCTTCAGAGCGCAAGCAAAGTGGTCTAGAGGCGGTTTTCCGGTCTGTTTTCCCTATTCATGATTTTAGCGACACTTGTTCTATGGAGTATGTCTCCTATAGCTTGGGTGTGCCTAAATATGATGTCGAGGAATGTCATCAGCGTGGCATGACCTACGCTGCTCCCATTAAGGTGAAAGTGCGTCTGGTCACTTGGGATGTTGACAAAGATGCCGGTACCCAGTCGATCAGAGATATCAAGGAGCAGGAAGTTTATTTTGGTGAAATTCCATTGATGACAGAGAATGGAACGTTCATCATTAATGGAACTGAACGGGTTATTGTCAGCCAGTTACACCGTTCCCCAGGGGTCTTCTTCTCTCACGACAAAGGCAAGACACATTCCAGTGGCAAAATCCTCTTTAGCGCACGAATTATCCCTTACCGAGGATCGTGGCTTGATTTTGACTTTGATCATAAAGATCTGCTCTGGGTTCGGATCGACCGCCGCCGTAAGCTTCCTGCAACCGTATTGCTCAAAGCCCTGGGCTATACGACAGAGGAATTACTTAAATATTACTATGATTTGGAAGAGATCTCCTGGACTGGTAAGGAATATATCAAGAAAGTTAATTTTGATCTCTTAGCTGGAAAGCGCGCCAGTTCCGATGTCCTCTCCAGTAGTGGAGAAGTGCTGGTCAAGGCAAATCGTAAATTTACCCGTTCCGCCATCCGCAAGCTTAACGATGATGGTATAGAATCAATTCCAATTACTGCCGAGGAGCTGATTGGCCAGGTTGTTGCCAGCGATATTGTTGATGAGACGACCGGTGAAGTTATTCTCGAATGTAATGGTGTACTCAGTGAGGCGAAACTCGAGGAGTTACGTGAAAAAGGGATTAATACTTTTTCTACATTATTCATTGACCACCTCTACGTAGGTTCCTACCTGAGTGATACCCTCAGGGTTGATAAGGTAGAGACTGCTGATGATGCGATCATTGAGATTTTCCGACGTCTGCGTCCCGGTGATCCCCCTACGATAAGAACAGCAACAACCCTGTTTGAAAGTTTGTTCTTCAATGCGGATCGATATGATATCTCAGCAGTCGGACGATTAAAGCTCAACCACAAGCTTGGAGTCGATAGCCCGTTGGATCTTTCCACTTTGACGAAGGAAGACATCCTCAGAGTGGTTCGATATCTTGTTGATTTGCGTGATAGTAAAGGCTCTGTCGATGACATTGATCACCTGGGTAATCGCCGGGTCAGAGCTGTTGGTGAACTACTGGAAAATCAATATCGTGTAGGTCTGGTGCGGATGGAGCGTGCAATTAAAGAGCGGATGAGCTTGCAGGACGTTGATAGCTTGATGCCGCACGATTTGATTAACTCCAAACCGGTTTCAGCAGTTGTCAAAGAATTCTTTGGTTCGTCACAGCTGTCACAATTTATGGATCAGACCAATCCACTTTCTGAGGTAACCCATAAGCGCCGTTTGTCAGCCTTGGGGCCGGGTGGTTTGACTCGTGAGAGAGCGGGTTTTGAAGTTCGTGATGTCCACCCAACTCACTATGGTCGGGTTTGTCCGATTGAGACCCCAGAAGGTCCTAATATCGGTTTGATTGCATCATTATCAACATATGCTCGGATCAATGAGTATGGCTTCGTTGAAACCCCATACCGAATAGTTAAAGACGGTCAGGTCAGCACTGAAATTAAATATTTTTCGGCACTGGAAGAAGAAGGACATGCGATCGCTCAGGCAAATGCACCGATTGACGACAATGGTGTGTTTATTAATGAGCTTGTCAATGTGCGAAAGACTGGCGAGTTTTTGCTGTTGCCACCAGACCAGATTGACATGATGGATGTTTCACCGAAGCAGATTGTTTCGGTTGCTGCTGCTCTGATTCCTTTTCTGGAAAATGATGATGCCAACCGGGCGTTGATGGGTTCAAATATGCAGCGTCAGGCAGTGCCGTTGCTCCGTACCGACGCTCCTCTGGTTGGTACTGGAATGGAACGGGTGGTTGCCCATGACTCGGGCAATTCAGTTATCTGTCGACACGATGGTGTTGTTGAGAGTGTCGATGCCGATCGGATTGTTGTTCAGATTGATGATAAGGATATCGACGAGACCGGGACTGGTGTTGATATCTATAATTTGCATAAGTTCAGTCGTTCTAACCAGAATACCTGCATTAACCAGAAGCCGATAGTCAAAGTAGGCGATCGGATTATTCGTGGTGAAGTTGTTGCTGATGGCCCTTCTACTCAGTGGGGTGAGCTGGCGCTTGGTCAGAATGTTCTGGTCGCATTTATGCCGTGGCATGGTTATAATTTTGAGGACTCTATCCTCATCTCAGAAAAAATTGTTCAGGATGACCGCTATACCTCAATCCATATTGAAGAATTTGAGTGTGTCGCTCGTGACACTAAGCTTGGCAAAGAAGAGATTACCGATGACATCCCCAATCTTGGCGAAGACGCTTTGAGTGATCTGGACGATTCGGGGATCATCCGAATTGGTGCTAGTGTCAAATCGGGAGATATCCTGGTTGGTAAAATAACGCCAAAGGGGGAAACTCAGCTATCTCCTGAAGAAAAACTGCTTCGGGCAATTTTTGGTGAAAAAGCGGGCGATGTTCGGGACACTTCTTTGAGAGTGCCACCAGGGGAGGAGGGTGTCGTTATTGGCGCCAGGGTTTTCTCCAGGAAGGGGTTCGATAAGGATACTCGTACCGAGCAGATCGAGGCACGGGAAATTGAGAAGTTGCTTAAGGATCGGGAAGATGAAATCCGCATTCTCCGTAAATCGACTCGCAATAAAATCCGTTCGTTGCTGGTTGGCTTGACCTCTGCGGTTTCATTAGAAGATGAGGCAGGGAAAGCAATCCTGCCAAAGCGGTGTAAAATTACCGATGAGGCGTTTGCTGCTGTCCCTTTTAGCCGCATTCAAGAGATATCTGTGACTGGAGACAGCGATGCCGAAGAAAAAATCAATAATCTACTCAACCGCTTAGCTGAGCGTGAGCAGTTTATTACGGCTGTTTTTGATGACAAAATTGATAAGTGCAAGCGTGGCGATGACTTGCCTCCGGGGGTCATCAAAATGGTTAAGGTCTATATCGCGATCAAACGCAAATTGCAGGTCGGTGACAAGATGGCTGGCCGACACGGTAATAAAGGCGTTCTGTCAAGAATTCTTCCTCAAGAAGATATGCCTTACATGGAGGACGGTACTCCGGTTGAGATTGTCCTCAATCCTCTTGGTGTTCCATCCCGGATGAATGTGGGTCAGATTCTTGAGACCCATCTTGGTTTAGCTGCTCGCGGTCTTGGTAATCAAATCAGGAAAGTTTTGGAAGAGCAGTATAGTGAGAAAGCCCTTAAGAAGCAGATTAAAGCTGCATATAATGACAAAGAACTTGATGGCTTCATCGATGGGTTGAATGAAGATGATCTGCAGGTACTGGCACGACGTCTGTTCCAGGGGGTGCCAATGGCTTCTCCAGTTTTTGAGGGAGTTAGTGAGAAGTTAATCAAGGCTGAAATCAAGCGCGCTGGATTTGAAACCAGTGGTCAGATGGTTCTTTATGATGGCCAAACTGGTGAAGCATTTAAAGAAAAAGTTACCGTCGGTATCATGTATATGCTCAAACTACATCACCTGGTCGATGATAAAATTCATGCCAGATCAATTGGGCCCTATAGTCTGGTAACTCAACAGCCCCTTGGCGGTAAAGCGCAATTTGGTGGCCAGCGACTCGGGGAGATGGAGGTCTGGGCAATGGAGGCCTATGGAGCCGCTCATGCTCTGCAGGAATTCTTGACTGTTAAGTCAGATGATGTTGCTGGGCGAACCCGAATGTATGAGGCTATTGTTAAGGGGAAACAGACCCTTGAAGCCGGCTTACCAGAGTCTTTTAACGTGCTGATCAAAGAACTTCAGGCTCTCTGCCTAGATGTTGATCTGCTGGAAGAGGATTAGGGGAAACCCAGCCAGTAAACGTTAAGTTGTGAATTTATAGAAATTAAAGCACTCATCCTACAAGGAGAATGCGTTTTGGAAGATATCTTCAGTCTCTTTGATCGTCCGAAAGATCCATTGAGTTTTAGCTCTATTCAGTTGTCGCTGGCATCGCCGGAAAAGATCCGTGAGCGCTCTTTCGGTGAGGTAAAAAAACCGGAAACCATTAACTACCGGACTTTTAAGCCCGAGCGTGATGGGCTTTTCTGTGCCAAGATCTTTGGTCCCACTAAAGATTACGAATGTAATTGCGGTAAGTACAAGCGGATGAAGCACCGTGGTATCGTTTGTGAAAAGTGTGGTGTAGAAGTTATTCCGAGCAAGGTTCGGCGCGAGCGGTTGGGTCATATTGATCTGGCCTGCCCGGTTGCCCATATCTGGTTTCTCAAATCTCTACCGTCACGGATTGGCGCGTTGCTTGATATGACCCTCAAGGATCTGGAGAAGGTTCTGTATTTTGAGGCCTATGTGGTTCTTGATCCCGGTGAGACATCCCTGGAAAAGGGGCAATTGCTTCCTGAAGATAAATACAGTGAAGCGATGGATGAGTTCGCTGGGCAATTTGTTGCTGGAATGGGTGCCGAAGCGGTTCGCGAGCTGTTGGTTGAACTTGATCTTGTTGAGGTTGGTGATCGGCTGCGGATCGAGATGAAAGAAGCAACCAGTGAAGCAAAACGGAAGAAGGTTTCCAAGCGGCTGAAAGTGATTAATTCATTTCGTCAAAGTCATAATCAACCGGAATGGATGATTCTGGAAACTGTGCCAGTTTTGCCACCAGAATTGCGTCCATTGGTGCCTTTAGATGGTGGCCGATTTGCGACATCCGATCTGAATGATCTTTATCGCCGGGTTATCAACCGGAATAACCGTCTTAAAAGATTGATGGAATTGCGCGCTCCAGAGGTTATTATCCGTAATGAAAAGCGGATGCTTCAGGAGGCAGTTGATGCCCTTTTTGATAACGGTCGCCGTGGTCGCGCAATTACTGGTCCAAGTAAGCGTCCACTGAAATCATTATCCGATATGCTTAAGGGTAAGGGGGGACGTTTCCGTCAGAACTTACTTGGAAAGCGGGTCGATTATTCCGGCCGATCAGTTATCGTCGTTGGCCCCGAATTGAAATTACACCAGTGTGGTTTGCCGAAAAAAATGGCACTTGAGTTGTTTAAGCCCTTTATCTATCAGAAACTTGATGAAAGAGGTTTATCGACAACAGTTAAAAGTGCCAAAAAAATGGTAGAAAAAGAGAAGACCGAAGTTTGGGATATTCTGGAAGAGGTGATAAAAGAGCACCCGGTTATGCTCAACCGTGCTCCGACGCTTCACCGGCTTGGTATTCAGGCCTTTGAACCGGTTTTAATTGAGGGGAAGGCCATCCAGTTACATCCGCTGGTTTGTACCGCTTTTAATGCTGACTTTGACGGTGATCAGATGGCTGTTCATCTGCCCCTTTCAATTGAGAGTCAGATTGAAGCCCGGGTACTGATGATGTCGACCAATAACATCCTTTCTCCCGCAAGCGGAAAGCCAATCATTGTTCCATCACAGGATATGGTTCTTGGTCTCTACTACATGACAAAAGAGCGCCCATTTGTTACTGGCACGGGTAAGGTCTTTGCTTCGAGGGATGAGGTCCGGATGGCTTATGATGCTGGTGAGGCAGATCTTCAGGCCGCTATTAAAGTTCGCATGTCTCCAGTCCAGGGAGCTCCGGTTGAGCGCATTGCGACAACTGTCGGACGAATATTACTGCGTGAAGTTGTTCCTGATGCCATTGACTTTACGCATGTAAATAAAGTTATGGGTAAGAAGCAGGTTGCTGACTTGATTGATATCAGCTTCCGTTATGCTGGAAATAAAGAGACGGTTATTCTTGCAGATAAAATCAAGGAGACAGGGTTCCGTTATTCAAGCTTGGCCGGGGTTTCGATCTGTCTCGATGATATGGTTATCCCTGAGACTAAAGAGGCAAGGATCAAAGTTTCTGCAGAGGAAGTGAAAGATATCCAGCAGCAATATACCGAGGGGCTGATAACCGATGGCGAGCGCTATAATAAGGTTATTGATATCTGGGCCAAGTGTACTGAGGATATTGCTGGAACCATGCTAGGAAATATTGCTGTCGAAAAAATTAAATCTGCGGCGGGTGAGGAGGTCGAGGTTTCATCCTTTAATGCTATCCATATGATGGCCGACTCGGGAGCTCGAGGAAGTGCTCAGCAGATCCGTCAGCTCGCGGGTATGCGTGGTTTGATGGCGAAACCGGACGGCTCGATTATTGAGACACCAATTACCGCTAACTTCCGTGAAGGTTTAACTGTTCTGCAGTATTTTATCTCAACTCACGGTGCCCGTAAAGGTTTGGCTGATACCGCGTTGAAAACAGCGAACTCCGGTTATTTGACCCGTCGTCTTGTCGATGTTGCCCAGGATGCCATTATTATAGAGCGTGATTGTGACACTCTTGATGGTATCGAAGTTTCTTCTCTTACTGAAGGTGGTGAGATAATCGAGCGTCTTGGTGATCGAATCCTGGGTCGGGTTGCGCTGGAAGATATTGTTGACCCGGTTACTGATCAAGTTCTAGTCGAGGCCAATCAGCTGATAGATGAAAGTTTGGTTGCGGTTATTGAGGAAGCTGGAATAGAGAGAGTTAAGATCCGTTCGGTTCTGACCTGTAAAAGTCGGCGTGGTATTTGTGCTCTTTGCTATGGCCGTGATTTGGCACGTGGGCACCTGGTTAACCTTGGTGAGGCTGTTGGGGTTATCGCAGCTCAGTCAATTGGTGAGCCGGGGACTCAGTTAACGATGCGTACCTTCCATATTGGAGGTACTGCCTCGCGTCGTGCAGAGCAGACCACTCTTGAGGCGCGTTTTGATGGCACGCTCAAATTTATCAATCTGATTACTGTTGATAATGCGAATGGTTTTCCAGTGGTTATGAACCGTAAAGGTGAGATTGCTGTTGTTGATGATACCGGTCGTGAGCGTGAGCGTTACGGGGTTGTTTACGGTGCTTGCTTAACTCGCCAGGAAGGTGGTGAGGTCAAGAGTGGAGATGTTCTGGCGGAATGGGATCCCTACACTGTACCGATTATTACCGAGGTCGGTGGTATTGTCCACTATGGTGATATTGCTGAGGGGGTCACCATGCAGGAGCAGGTTGACGAGGTTACAGGTCTTTCACGTAAGGTGATCACCGAGTCCAAGTCTGCCGACAAACGACCGAGGATTACCCTGAAGGGGACAGACGGCAAAACGGTTAAGCTGCCAAATGGGACTCAGGCGCGTTACATGTTGCCCATTGGCGCCAATCTTACTGTTGAGGAAGGGGCAGAGCTCCATGCTGGTGCAATTCTGGCTAAGATTCCTCGTGAGACGACAAAAACTAAAGATATCACTGGTGGTTTGCCACGTGTTGCCGAGCTATTTGAAGCGCGTAAGCCGAAAGAGCTCGCAGTTATTACTGAGATTGATGGGATCGTCTCCTATGGTAAAGACGCAAAGGGTAAACGTAAGATTGTTGTCACCCCTGAAATTGGTGAACCGGCTGAATACCTGATTCCGAAAGGAAAGCATATTTCTGTCCATGAAGGAGATTTCCTCCATGCTGGCGAAGAACTGGTCGATGGATCCAGTAATCCTCACGACATTTTGCGAGTTCTTGGTAGCAAAGAACTGTCAAAATATCTGGTTGCTGAAGTTCAAGAGGTTTATCGTTTACAAGGGGTTAAAATTAACGATAAACATATTGAAACTATCGTCCGGCAAATGCTGCGGAAAGTGCAGATTAAAGATGTTGGTGATGCAAATTTCCTGATTGATGACCAAATTGACCGTTGGGTTTTTGAGGCAGAAAATAACCGGATCATTGCAGACGGCGGCCAGCCAGCTATCGGTGAGCCAATTATGTTGGGGATCACCAAGGCCTCTCTCTCCACTGAATCCTTCATCTCGGCAGCTTCCTTCCAGGAGACAACCAAGGTCTTGACTCAGGCTTCGATTCAGGGGAAAACTGACCCCCTCCTTGGGCTGAAGGAGAACGTTATTATGGGCCGATTGATACCGGCGGGAACGGGTGTTGGTCAGTATCGTTCTGCTGAACTGCTAATTCCTGAACCAGAAGTCAAGATGGAAGAGCCCATTGTCATAGATGAATCTGAAACAGAGAGCACTGAAGAGTCAGATTGAGTCGAGGTTAGAGACTTTATTCAGGGGGTTATTTGTTCAGCAAAGACTAATCTTTAAGTGCGAAAAAAGGACTTGACAAAGAGGGTGTCGATTGATAATCTCTGCGGGTTTTTCCCCACAGAAGGATCGGCTTTAGTAGCTGAAATAATGATAGAGATTTTGGAGAAGTTAGATGCCAACTATTAACCAATTGATTCGCAATGGACGTAAAAAAAAGGTGACAAAATCGACTGCACCTGCGCTGAAATCTTGTCCGCAGCGGCGAGGAGTTTGTACCCGTGTCTATACGACGACTCCTAAAAAGCCAAACTCGGCGTTGCGAAAAGTTGCTCGTGTTCGTTTGACAAATGGAATTGTTGTAACCTCATATATTCCAGGGGTGGGGCATAACTTACAAGAGCACTCCGTTGTCTTAATTCGTGGTGGTCGGGTTAAAGACTTGCCTGGTGTTCGTTATCATATTGTACGTGGAACTCTTGATCTTGCCGCAGTTAAAGATCGTAAGCAGGGTCGCTCCAAATATGGCGCTAAGCGCCCGAAGTAATTTATAGTCTGAGGAAGAGGACGTTATGCCAAGGAGAAGAGAGGTCCCTAAGCGGATCATTCTGCCCGATCCCAAGTTTGGGGATCTGTTAGTTGCTAAGTTTGTAAATAATGTCATGGTTGACGGAAAAAAGAGCACTGCTGAGCAGATTGTTTACGGTGCTTTTGATTTGGTTGCTGAACGATCAGGAAATGATCCCCTGGAAGTTTTTAAAACAGCAATGGAAAATGTTCGTCCAGTGCTTGAGGTTAAATCGCGTCGCGTTGGTGGTTCCACTTATCAGGTTCCAATTGAGGTGAGCCCATCCCGTCGTACTGCGTTAGCCATGCGGTGGATTGCGATTTATGCAAAAGCGCGCAGTGAGAAAACTATGCGTGAGCGTCTTGCTGGAGAGTTTCTCGATGCGTTTAATAATCGTGGCGCTGCGGTTAAGAAACGTGAAGATACGCACCGTATGGCAGATGCTAATAAGGCCTTTGCTCATTATCGTTGGTAGTTCGGTTTGTTTGGTCAGGAGTAGGTAGTGGCTCGTAAAGTTGCATTAGATAAAACCCGTAATATTGGCATCATGGCTCATATTGATGCCGGGAAAACGACAACTACGGAGCGTATTCTCTATTATACGGGAGTTTCGCACAAGATCGGTGAAGTCCATGATGGGGCTGCTACCATGGATTGGATGGAGCAGGAGCAGGAGCGGGGCATTACTATCACGTCGGCTGCGACAACCTGTTTCTGGAAAGATCACCGGGTTAATATTATTGACACTCCTGGGCATGTCGATTTCACAATAGAAGTTGAGCGTTCATTGAAGGTGCTTGATGGTGCGGTGGCGGTTTTCTGTTCGGTTGGTGGGGTTGAACCTCAGTCCGAAACAGTTTGGCGTCAGGCAGACAAGTACGGTGTTCCAAGGATCGCTTTCATAAATAAAATGGATCGTACGGGTGCTGATTTTACCCGTGGTGTTGATATGATCCGTGAGCGTCTGGGCGCAAACCCATTACCGCTACAACTGCCGATCGGTGCCGAAGAAGACTTTCGTGGTTTGGTTGATTTAGTGACCATGGAGGCCATTGTTTGGGATGACGAGTCAATGGGTTCGAAGTATTCCATTATTGATATCCCTGCAGACATGGCGGATGATGTTGAGATGGCACGTGAGGCATTGTTGGAAGAGATTTCATCGAATGACGATGAATTGATGGAAAAATATCTGGGTGGTGAAGAACTGACCCTGGATGAAATAAAGGCGGCGATCCGTAAGGGAACTCGAGATATTGCTTTTTGCCCGGTGTTGTGTGGTAGTGCATTTAAAAACAAAGGTGTTCAGACACTCCTGGATGCTGTAGTCGATTACATGCCTTCGCCTCTGGATGTGAAGCCGATACAGGGTATTCATCCAGATAGTGGTGAGGAGCTGGAGCGGCCTGCGGATGATAGCGCTCCTTTTGCAGCATTAGCCTTCAAGATAATGACCGATCCCTTTGTCGGCCAGCTGAGTTTTTTCCGGGTTTACTCTGGAGTTGCAGAATCGGGTACAACGGTTTTAAACTCAACCAAGGGACGTAAAGAGCGATTTGGCCGTTTATTGAAGATGCATGCTAATAAGAGAGAAGAAATTAAACAGGTTTATTCTGGAGATATTGCAGCAGCGGTTGGCTTGAAGAATACAACAACTGGTGATACTCTTTGTGACCTGCAAGAACCAGCCCTTCTTGAATCAATGGAATTCCCTGAGCCGGTTATTCATTTGTCGGTTGAGCCAAAAACCAAAGCAGACCAGGAAAAAATGGGAGTTGCTCTGGGCAAGCTTTTGGCTGAGGATCCTTCCCTTGGAGTGCGAACCGATGAGGAAACAGGTCAAACGATCCTGTCGGGTATGGGGGAACTGCATCTCGATGTTATTGTTGACAGGATGAAGCGCGAGTTCAAGGTCGAATGTAATGTTGGTGCTCCACAGGTGGCATATCGTGAATCGATTACCAAGACCGTTGAGGTTCAAGGAAAGTTTGTCCGCCAGTCGGGTGGTCGTGGTCAGTATGGTGATTGTTGGCTGAGACTTGAGCCCGGTGAACCCGGACAGGGTTTTGAGTTTGTTGATGCTATCAAAGGTGGGGTTATCCCTCGCGAATATATTCCTGCTGTAGGTAAGGGTGCTGAGGAAGCTTCCGAGAATGGCGTATTAGCCGGCTTCCCGATTGTTGATGTTAAAGTTACCTGTTTTGATGGTTCGTACCACGATGTTGACTCATCAGAGATGGCATTTAAGATTGCGGGATCAATGGGTTTCAAGGAAGGTGCAAAAAAAGCTGCCCCGGCATTGCTGGAGCCTATCATGTCGGTTGAAGTCGTTGTTCCCGAAGAATATATGGGGGATGTGATCGGTGACTTGAATAGCCGGCGTGGTCGTATTATGGGGATGGATGCCCGTGGGGGTGCTCAGATTATTGAGTCACATGTGCCGCTATCTAGTATGTTTGGTTATGCAACAGATTTGCGCAGTGCAACCCAGGGTCGTGCTACTTATTCAATGGTTTTTGATCATTATGATCAAGCGCCTAAAGCAATCAGTGAAGAAATTATCGCCAAGGTCAATGGTTAGACCGAGGAGAGGAGTTAGATATGTCCAAGGAAAAGTATGAAAGGACAAAGCCGCACGTCAACATTGGAACCATCGGTCACGTTGACCACGGCAAGACCACACTGACCGCAGCTATCACCAAAGTATTGGCAGAGCAGGCAGGCAGTGGCGAGGTCAAAGCATTTGATCAGATCGACAACGCTCCCGAAGAGCGCGAGCGTGGCATTACCATAGCCACCGCCCACGTCGAGTATGAAACTGAAAACCGTCACTACGCCCACGTTGACTGCCCCGGTCACGCCGACTATGTCAAGAATATGATCACCGGAGCCGCCCAGATGGATGGAGCAATCCTGGTTGTTTCCGCAGCTGACGGTCCCATGCCTCAGACCCGCGAGCATATACTCCTCGCCCGTCAGGTTGGTGTCCCCGCCATGGTCGTGTTTTTGAATAAAGCCGACATGGTCGATGACGAAGAACTCCTCGAACTCGTCGATATGGAAATCAGAGAGCTGCTCTCCAGTTATGACTTTCCTGGAGATGATATTCCTGTCATTGCTGGATCCGCCCTTGCCGCCCTTGAAGGTCGCGATGACGAAATTGGCAAAGACAAAGTCCTTGAGCTCATGGACGCCGTCGATAGCTATATTCCAGAGCCTGAGCGCGCCATCGACAGACCTTTCCTGATGCCAGTCGAAGACGTCTTCTCCATCTCCGGCCGTGGTACCGTTGCCACCGGACGTGTCGAGCGAGGCATCATCAAAGTTCAAGAAGAAGTTGAAATCGTCGGCATGAGAGAAACCCAGAAGACAGTCGTTACCGGAGTCGAAATGTTCCGCAAGCTGCTCGATCAAGGGCAAGCAGGCGATAACTGTGGTATCCTTCTCCGTGGACTCAAGCGCGATCAGATTGAACGCGGGCAAGTGCTGGCGAAACCCGGCAGCATCACCCCCCACACTAAATTCAAAGCTGAAGCCTATATCCTCACCAAAGAAGAAGGCGGTCGTCATACCCCCTTCTTCAAAGGGTATCGTCCCCAGTTCTACTTCCGAACCACTGATGTGACTGGAATTGTAGAGCTGCCCGAAGGTGTCGAGATGGTCATGCCTGGTGATAATATTGCCATGACAGCAGAACTGATCACCCCGATCGCCATGGATAAAGAATTACGCTTTGCAATCCGCGAGGGTGGCCGCACCGTCGGCGCTGGCGTGGTGAGTGAAGTTATCGCGTAATAAGAGGGAATAGAAAATGTCTACACAGAAAATAAGAATTCGCCTGAAGGCCTATGATCATAGTTTGCTCGATCTGGCGGTTGCTGAAATAGTTGATACGACTAAGCGGACAGGTTCTCGTTTGGTTGGTCCAATTCCGCTCCCCACAATTATTAATAAATACTGTGTATTGCGTGGACCTCATGTTGATAAAAAAAGTCGTGAGCAGTTTGAAATTCGCACACATAAGCGTCTTCTGGACATTATGGAGCCAACTCAGCAGACAGTAGATGCTTTGATGAAACTTGATCTGTCAGCGGGAGTTGACGTAGAGATAAAGCTCTAGGTATTAGACTTATAGCAATTTAAGGGCACGACAATGACCAACGGATTATTAGGAAAAAAAATAGGCATGAGTCAAATTTTTGCCGCTGATGGGCAACGTATTCCAGTGACTGTTCTGGAGGTTGGCCCGTGCACTGTGCTGCAGAAAAAGACCTCAGCTTCTGATGGTTATGAAGCTGTCCAGATTGGCTTTCAGGCAAAGGATTCACAGAGAGTCAACAGGCCGGAGATGGGACATTTTAAAAAAACCGGTAAAGGCGCTTTTTCTTATGTGCGTGAATTTAAACTTTCAGGTGAATGTGCAGTTGGCGATCAGCTTACCTGCGACCTGTTTAGCCCCGGAGATCGGATTGATATCACCGGGATAAGCAAGGGTAAAGGGTTTCAAGGGGTTATTAAGCGCTGGGGTTTCTCGGGTGGCCGCGCAACTCACGGCTCTATGTTTAAACGGAGACCGGGTGCTATTGGCCAATCAGCGTGGCCTGCAAAAGTTATTAAGGGAAAGAAGATGCCTGGCCAGCTGGGCAATGAGCGCGTTACAACCCAGAACCTTATTGTTGTAGATGTTCGTCCAGAACAGAATTTAGTCTTTGTGCGTGGTGCTGTTCCCGGGCCGAAGAATGGTTTGATTGAAATCCGCAAAGGGATCAAGGCTTAGGCTCTACGGGTTAGGAGTAGATAAATGGCAACTGTACAAATTTTTGATCAGGATAAAAACCAGGTTGGCGAGCGTGAGCTGGCTGATAGTATTTTTAATACTGAGGTAAAAAAATACCTTTTGCATGACATGGTTCGCTATCAATTAGCCGCCCGGCGTCGGGGAACTGCTGCAACTAAAAACCGTAGTGCGGTTGCCGGCGGAAGTAAAAAACCCTACCGTCAGAAGGGGACTGGTAATGCTCGGCAGGGAACTATCCGTGCACCCCATTTTGTTGGTGGCGGTGCTGCTTTTGGACCCTCTCCACGCTCATATAGCTTTAAATTGAACCGTAAGGTCAAGAAGGCTGCGCTTTGTAGTGCATTGTCTGCACGGTTTCAGGCTGAGAAGTTGATAGTTCTTAAAGATCTTGTCATGGATGAAATCAGTAGCAAGTCTTTCGATCAATTTGTTAAGCGCTTTGATCTGGAAGGTGTTTTGGTTGTTATTGAACATGCGGATCCTAAAGTTGAGCTTTCAGCACGGAACCTGAAAAATGTAAAAGTTGTGCGTTCTGAAGGGGTAAATGTCTACGATATTCTCAAGCATCCCAACTTGATTTTGACCGATGCTGCGGTAAATGAGATTGAAGGAGCTTTGGAAAAATGAAACCTCTCTACGAAATTATTCGTAAGCCTCTGATCTCTGAAAAGGCAAATTTGCTGAAGGAAAGCTCACAGATTGTTACTTTTGAGGTCGATCGTGGTGCCAATAAGATTGAGATCAAGCAAGCGATTGAGAAAGCGTTTGATGTAAAAGTTAAGGCGGTTAATACGATTCAGTTTCGCGGTAAAATGAAGCGTGTTGGTGCCAATTTAGGTCAGCGTAATAATTGGAAAAAGGCATATGTGACTCTTGAAGAGGGTCAAAATATAGATTTTTATGGCGTGTAGGGCTGTGCGCTTTGCAGGTACGGAGTAGTTATTATGGGCATCAAAAAATTTAAGCCAACATCGGATGGTCGGCGGCATATGACCTCTTCTACTTTTGAAGAGATCACTAAGAGTAAGCCAGAAAAATCGTTATTGGCTCCACTGAATCGTTCCGGTGGACGGAATAATTCTGGCCGTATCACCAAGCGACACACTGGTGGTGGACATAAGCGCCAGTATCGGATTGTTGACTTTCGCCGTGATAAGTTAGAAGTTCCTGCTCGGGTTTCCGCAATTGAGTATGATCCAAATCGTAGTGCCCGGATTGCACTGCTGTTTTACGCCGATGGTGAGAAACGCTACATTCTTGCACCGAATGGTTTGAATGTCGGTGATAATGTCGTTGCCAGTGATACGGCTGACATCCGTCCCGGGAATACGATGACAATTCGTTCTATTCCGCTGGGAACTTGGGTGCACAATGTAGAGCTCAAAGTCGGTAAAGGTGGACAGTTGGCGAGAAGTGCAGGTGCCTATGCGATGATTGCGGCAAAAGAGGGGCGTTATGCTCAGCTACGGTTGCCATCCGGTGAAGTGCGTTTAGTTATCCAGGACTGTCGGGCAACTATCGGTCAGGTTGGAAATCTTGACTTTGAAAAGATCAAGATTGGTAAGGCAGGTCGTAATCGCTGGTTAGGTAAGCGACCTCAGTCTCGTGGTGTTGCAATGAACCCCGTCGATCACCCCCATGGCGGTGGTGAAGGTAAAAGTTCGGGTGGCCGTCATCCTGTGACTCCTTGGGGTGTGCCAACTAAGGGTTATAAGACAAGAACGAACCGTCGTACAGATAAGTTCATTGTACGTCGTAGGAATAAAAAGTAATTTAAGCCTCTAGGAGACGAACGTGGCAAGATCAATTAAAAAAGGACCTTATGTTCAAGAGAGCCTGTTACGGAATGTAGATCTGGAAGGAGATACCAGCCGTAATAAGGTTATTAAAACGTGGTCACGTCGTTCGACCATTATCCCTGAATTTGTTGGCTTGACTTTTGCTGTACACAATGGCAAAAAGTTCATCCCGGTTTTTGTCAGTGAAAATATGGTTGGGCATAAGTTGGGTGAATTTGCGCCAACCCGTACCTACTACGGGCATGGAAGTGACAGAAAAAGTAAGGTCAGATAAGATACTGCGTTTCTGACGGGAGTTCCAAGTATGGAAGCACAAGCAAAATTAAGGAACGTTCGACTCTCACCGCGTAAGGCGAGACTCGTTGTTGATATGGTTCGTGGTAAGGGAATTCAGGAGGCTATGAATATTCTTCAAGTTTCTCCCCAGAAAACCGCGCCCATTCTATCTAAATTGTTGAAATCTGCTGTTGCAAATGCTGAGCAAAGCGGTGTCTCTGATGTAGACTTACTGTTTGTAAAAACAGTTATGGTCGATCAGGGTCCAGCGCTTAAACGTTTTATGCCCCGCGCTCAGGGTCGTGCCAGTCGAATTCGTAAGCCTACCAGCCACATTACTGTGGTTCTGGATGTGAAGTAAGTCGAGGAGGTATCCCTTTGGGTCAGAAAGTTCATCCTATTGGATTTCGTCTGGGAATTAACCGGACTTGGGAATCCCGCTGGTATGCGGATTCCGATTATTCTGTAAAGTTGCATGCAGATTTGAAACTGCGTAACTTTTTGAAGAAGCGGCTGTATCACGCAGGTATTTCAAAAATTGAACTGGAACGTGCTGCGAATAAAGTGAAAATTAATATTTTTGCGGCTCGTCCTGGAATCATCATTGGTAAAAAAGGCGCTGAAGTAGAGGTGTTGAAAAAAGATCTAGCCAAGATCACTGATGATGAATGTTTTATTAATATTCAGGAGATACGCAAGCCTGAGGTTGATGCTCAACTTGTTGCTGAAAATATCGTCTTGCAACTGGAGCGGCGAGTCGCTTTCCGTCGTGCCATGAAGCGTAGTGTCAGTATGGCGCTCAAGTTTGGCGCTAAAGGAATCAAGATCAATTGTGCCGGTCGCCTTGGTGGTGCTGAGATGAGTCGTACTGAGTGGTATCGTGAAGGTCGTGTACCTCTGCATACTTTGCGAGCTGATATCGATTACGGGTTTGCCGAAGCTATGACGACTTATGGAATTATCGGAGTTAAAGTTCTCATCTTCAAAGGTGAGGTACTTGGTAAAGAGAAAGTACAGCCAGCAGGCTGATCAGGAGTAGCTTGTCATGTTAATGCCAAAAAAAGTTAAACGAAGAAAACAGTTTACTGGGCGGATGACCGGTCAGGCATCGCGCGGTACTGAAGTAAGCTTTGGCGATTATGGTTTGCAGGCCTTAGAGTGCGGCTGGCTTTCTTCTCGCCAAATTGAAGCAGCACGTCGAGCGATGACTCGTCACATTAAACGGGGTGGTAAAATCTGGATTCGTACGTTCCCCCATAAGCCGTTGACCAGCAAGCCAGCTGAAACTCGGATGGGTAAAGGTAAGGGGTCTCCGGAAAAGTGGGTTGCTGTTGTCAAGCCTGGCCATATGTTATATGAAATGCAAGGTGTAACAGAAGAAGTAGCACGTGAAGCTTTTCGCTTGGGAGCTCACAAGCTTCCGATGAGAACAAAGTTTGTCAGAAGAGAGGTTGGCGATGAAAGTTAGCGAAATCAAAGATCTCAGTGTTGAGGAATTGCAAACAAAGACACAAGAATTGCAGCAGGAGTTATTCAACCTGAAGTTTCAGCTGCATACCGGGCATCTGGAGAATACCTCCAGAGTTTCGCAGGTGCGTAAAGATGTTGCACGGGTGAAAACAGTTCTTTCAAGTAAGCTGAATGCTTAATAGTGTGTGAGGAAAAATGAGCCAAGAACGAGGTAACAGAAGTACCCGAGTCGGCATAGTTGTCAGTGATAAAATGGATAAAACCGTTGTTGTCAGGGTCGATAATCTGGTCAGACACAGTGTATACAAGAAATACATCAAACGCAAAGTAAGCTGCAAGGCTCATGATGAGGCGAATAGTTGCGGAATTGGTGATAAGGTACTCATTGTTGAATCGAGACCGTTGTCAAAAGGCAAACGCTGGCGTGTGAGACAGATTTTGGAAAAAGCCGTTACCGCGTAGGAGAATTAGTCATGATTCAGATGCAAACTATACTTAGCGTAGCAGATAACTCCGGAGCTAAAAAACTCTGTTGTATCAAGGTTCCTGGAGGGTCAAAGCGTAAATATGCCAGTGTCGGCGATATTATTATTTGTAGCGTTAAAGAGGCTTTGCCTAACTCTAAGGTCAAAAAAGGGGATGTTGTTCGTGCCGTTGTGGTTCGCACAGCTAAAGAGATAACCCGTCCTGATGGCTCTTATATCCGCTTTGATGGCAATTCTGCGGTCGTTGTGAGTACAGGGAATGAGCCTCTTGGTACCCGTATATTCGGACCTGTCGCTCGTGAATTACGTGCTCGCCACTTCATGAAAATTGTCTCGCTGGCTCCTGAAGTATTATAAATTTAGACAGTTGGAAGGTTAGAACAAATGTCTACAGTGAAATTACATGTTAAAAAAAATGATCTGGTAAAGATAATTGCCGGGAAGGAACAGGGTAAAACTGGCAAGGTTTTACGCGTTTATCCTGCAAAAAAACGTGTTCTAGTTGAAAGTCTCAACGTTATCAAGCGTCATACTCGCCCTAATCAGCTTAATCCAGAAGGTGGAATTGTTGAAAAGGAAGCACCATTGAGTCTCTCAAACGTGATGCTTGTCTGTGGATCCTGTAATCAACCGACGCGTACCGGGATTCGATTGCTTGAGGATGGTAGTAAGACTCGTTACTGCAAAAAATGTAACGAGAGTGTTGACAAATAAACGGAGAGTTTGATGGCCAGGTTAAAGCAGATATATCTTCAGGAGCAGGTACCTGCTCTGATGAAAGAATTTCAGTATAAAACTGTTATGCAAGTCCCAAGACTTGAAAAAATAGTTCTGAACATGGGTCTTGGTGAAGCAATTCAAAATCCTAAGTTGTTAGAATCTGCAGTGGATGAATTGGCGCGGATCAGTGGTCAGAAGGCTGTTATTACCAAGTCAAAAAAATCGATCGCTGGCTTTAAGCTGCGAGAAGATATGCCTATTGGTGCTTGTGTGACTTTGCGCCAGGATCGCGCTTGGGAATTCTTTGACCGCTTGGTCAATGTTGCCTTACCGCGCGTGCGTGATTTTAAGGGTATTTCCTCTAAGGCCTTTGATGGCCGTGGCAATTATACCTTGGGGATTCGTGAGCAGTTGATATTCCCAGAAATTGATCTGGATAAAATTGCTCAGGTGTCTGGCTTAAATATCACGATTGTAACAACGGCTCGTACTGATGAGGAAGGTCGTGCTCTGTTGACCGGCCTCGGTATGCCATTTAGAAAATAAAGCTGAAAAGCGGAGGAATATTGTGGCGAAAAAATCAATGATTGCCAAAGCAAAACGGCCTAAAAAATTTGCGGTTCGTGAGTATAATCGCTGCCCGATATGTGGACGTCCGCGTGCTTATTATCGTAAATTTGATATGTGCAGAATATGTCTGCGGAAACTGGCATCCGAAGGGAAGCTTCCTGGAGTTGTCAAGTCCAGCTGGTAACAGCAATAAGGAGATCCACTTATGTCTATGACTGATCCGATGGCGGATATGCTAACCCGCATTAGAAATGCTGGGATGGCGGGTCACGCTAAGCTTGATATGCCATCGAGTAACGTCAAGGTCGCAGTAGCCAACGTGCTGAAAGACCTTGGATACATCAAAAATTCAAAAGTTATTAGTGATAATAAACAGGGCATTCTGCGAGTATATCTTAAGTATGATATGAACCAGGAGCCGATCATCCATGAGATTAAGCGCATTTCTACCCCAGGTCGTCGCGTTTATGTCGGTAAGGATGAGATTCCACGGGTAAAGAACGGTCTTGGTGCTTCGATTCTGTCGACATCAAAGGGGGTTCTTGATGATGTTTCTGCTCGCCAGGCTCAAGTTGGTGGCGAAGTTATCTGTACCGTCTGGTAGTAGTAGGACAAGGAGCTTCAATAATGTCACGTATCGGTAAATTACCAGTCGCTATCCCCGCAGGTGTGAAAATATCACTTGATGGGAATTCAATGACTGTTGTCGGTCCAAAAGGATCACTTTCTCAACAACTTCATGAAAGAATGACAATCGCAGTTGAAACAGATCAAGTAGTTGTTACTTCACCTTCGGAGAATAAGCAGGATGGTGCGCTCCATGGTTTAACCAGGGCTCTGATTAACAACATGGTTGTAGGGGTTACTGCCGGGTATCAAAAAGATCTGGAAATCAATGGGGTTGGGTACCGCGCCGAGATCAGTGGTAATATCTTGACTTTGGCCTTGGGTTACTCTCACCCGGTTGTCTATGAACTTCCTGCCGGGATTAGTGTTGAGATTGAAAAACAGACTAAGCTCTCCGTTAGAGGGATAGATAAACAGCTTGTCGGTTCTGCTGCTGCAAAGATTCGTTCGTTTCGTAAGCCCGAGCCATACAAGGGCAAAGGAATCAAATACGCAGATGAACATATTGTGCGCAAAGCTGGTAAAGCAGGTTAGGTAGATTAGGTTTTCAGTAAGGAGCAGAACAGTGGATGTTTCCCAAAAGAGACGTGTATCAAGGCTTAAACGTCAGGCACGGGTCAGAAAAAAAATACGTGGAACAAGTGAGTGCCCGCGTCTATCTGTTTTTCGTAGTGCAAAGCATATTTCTGCCCAGATTATAGAGGATGCGACAGGAAGAACCATAGTTGCAGCTTCTACTCTCGGTAGTGATGTTGATATGCCTGTTAAGGGTAATGTAGAAGCGGCTAAGGCTGTTGGTAGTATTATTGCCAAAAAGGCACTTGACCAGAATATTAAAAAAGTTGTTTTTGACCGTAACGGTTTTCTTTACCAGGGGCGCATTCAGGCGCTTGCTGATGCTGCTAGGGAAGCCGGATTGAAGCTGTAGAGGAGAAATTAGTGCTGCACATTGATCCCAGTGAATTTGAATTGACCGACCGGGTTGTTCATATCAACCGTAACTCCAAAGTTGTCAAAGGCGGACGGCGTTTTAGCTTTTCTGCCCTTGTCGTTGTTGGTGATGGAAATGGCCATGTTGGTTATGGACTCGGCAAAGCGAAAGAAGTCCCGGAAGCTATTCGTAAAGGTGTTGAACAAGCGAAGAAAAGCTTGATAACAGTACCTATTCAGGAAGGGAAAACTATCCCTTATGAAGTTATAGGCAAGTTTGGTGCCGGGAGAGTGCTTCTGAAGCCTGCTTCGAATGGTACGGGTGTTATCGCAGGTGGTGCAGTCCGTCCAATTCTTGAGGCTGTTGGGATTGGTAATATTCTGACTAAGTGTTTGGGTTCTAATAATCCTCACAATGTAGTCAAGGCAACAATGAGTGCATTGAAAATGCTCAAGAGTCCTGAAGAGATCAGAGCTCGTCGTGGTATTGTCACGGATTAGGTACCTGGATTTAGGAGAATAAAAAAATGGCGGCGGAAGTTAAAGTCACCCTGAAAAAAAGTCCGATCGGTCGTAAGGCTTATTTTAGTAAAGTGCTTAAAGGCCTTGGATTGACTCGTCTGCATCAGACAGTTGCTTTGCAGGACACCCCGGAAATTCGCGGGATGATCCGAAAAGTTGAACATATGGTTGCGGTTGAAGACTGATAACACGCAGAGGATAGTAAGAATGGATTTAAGCAATCTTAAACCGGTTCCCGGTTCAACAAAAAGCAGAAAACGCATTGGTCGGGGTCCCGGTTCTGGTACAGGAAAAACTTCTGGTAGGGGACACAAGGGGCAGAATGCTCGCAGCGGCGGTGGTGTTAAGCCTGGGTTTGAGGGTGGGCAAATGCCACTTCAACGGAGAATTCCCAAGCGTGGCTTTGTCTCCAGGAACAAGAAGGTCTATAATTTGATAAATCTGCGTGATCTTGAGGTTTTCGATTCAGGTTCTGTGGTTGACTTGGAACTCTATGGTAAAGCAGGTTTGGTCAGCGGTATTAAAGATGGAATAAAGATTTTGGCTGATGGTGATTTAACTAAAGCCCTCACTGTTCAGGCTCACAAGTTTAGTAAGTCGGCCGCAGCAAAGATAGAGGCAGCTGGCGGTAAGGTTGAGGTTCTCTAGCCTATGTCAACACTGCAGAATATCTTAGCTATTCCCGAGCTGCGGCGGAGGATTCTGTTTACTCTGGCAATGCTTGCGGTTTATCGGGTCGGTTGTCATGTTCCAACTCCAGGCATTGATGCTCAGGTTCTGGCTAAGTTTTTTGAGGGAACTGAAGGAACCTTGCTCGGTCTCGTCAGTGCCTTTACGGGTGGTGCGTTACAACGGATGACGGTTTTTGCACTTGGTATTATGCCCTATATCAGTGCATCGATCATTCTGCAACTTTTAACTGTTGTTTTTGAGCCGATCGAAAAGCTTTCCAAGGAAGGGGAGGCCGGGCGTAAGAAAATCACCGAATACACACGCTACGGCACAATAGTTCTGGCAGTCATTCAAGGCACTGGCATTGCAACTGGTTTGCAGTCGATGGTTGGACCTGCTGGCGAACCTGTTGTCCCTGATCCTGGTGCTGGTTTCATTTTGATGACGGTCATTACCTTGACAGCTGGTACCGCTTTTATCATGTGGTTGGGTGAGCAAATTACTGAACGGGGTATTGGTAACGGTATCTCCTTGATTATTTTTGCCGGGATTGTTGCAGGGATGCCTTCAGCGATCGTTAACTCGGTTCGTTTAGTCCAGACCGGTGCAATGACACCAACGATTATTCTCTTTATCCTTGCTTTGATGTTGGTCACTGTTGGTGCTATTGTTTATATGGAACGGGCTCAACGGAGGGTGCCAATTCACTATGCCAAACGTGTTGTTGGCATGCGGAATATGGGTGGACAGTCCAGTCACCTTCCTTTAAAGATTAATATGAGTGGTGTTATTCCGCCGATCTTTGCCAGCTCTATCATGATGTTCCCGGCAACCATAGCAAGCTTTGTCGATGCTCCCTGGGTGAAGACAATGTCAGTTTATCTGTCACCATCACACTGGGTGTATAACCTTTTTTATGTTGCTTTTATCGTTTTCTTTTGCTACTTCTACACGGCTATAACCTTTAATCCTGTCAATGTTGCTGACAATATAAAAAATCAAGGTGGCTTTGTTCCTGGCATTCGCCCAGGTAAAGAGACAGCAAACTATTTGGATACGGTATTGAGTCGACTTACTTTTGTCGGTGCAATTTATATTTCTCTAGTTTGCGTATTGCCAACACTCTTAATCAGTCAGTTGAATGTTCCTTTCTTCTTTGGTGGAACATCGTTGCTGATTGTTGTTGGTGTCGGGATGGATACAGCTTCCCAGATTGAAGCTCACTTGATCTCTAGATCCTACGAAGGATTTATGAAGGGAGTGACCCTTAAGGGTCGGCACGGCTAGGTCAATGAAGATTATTTTGTTAGGTCCACCAGGTGCAGGTAAGGGAACACAGGCAGCAATGCTGATGGAGAGATTAGGTATACCACAGATCTCTACCGGCGACATGCTGCGTGCTGCTGTTCAGGCACAGTCATCACTGGGGGTCAAAGCGAAAAAAATTATGGATGCAGGTGGCTTGGTTCCTGATGATATTGTCGTTGGGATAGTCCGTGATCGTTTACAATTTGAGGACTGCCAGAAGGGTTTTATTCTTGATGGTTTTCCTCGCACCTTGGCGCAGGCTGATTCTTTAAAGCAAGTCCTTGCTGAGCTTGATAAGCCGCTCGATGCTGTTGTCTCACTGCAGGTTGATATTGATGCCTTGGTTGCACGTCTGACGGGACGTCGTACTTGTGTCGATTGTGGGAAGGGTTTCCATCTGCAATATGATCCGCCTACCCAAGATGGTCTGTGCAGTGTTTGTGGCGGCAGATTGATACTGCGTGATGATGACCGCGAAGAGACGATCCGTAACCGAATGAAGATATATCAAGAACAAACAGCACCCCTTGAAGATTATTACCGAGCAGAGGGTTTGTTGATAGATGTGGATGGTATGGCAGATATCTCAACGGTTCAGCAAGCAATAGTTATGGCACTTCCAGGTTCGCTGAGTTGATAGTTATAAAATCTGCTTCTGAAATTAAAAAAATGAGAACAGCTGGGCGGATGGTTGCAGAAGTTTTGCAAATGCTCCGTGAACGGGTTCGTCCCGGGGTAACAACTCTGGAACTGGATCAGTTGGCTGAAAAACAGTGTGTCAAATGGAAGGCTCGACCGGCTTTCAAGGGTTATGGCGGCTTTCCTTTTACTATTTGTGCTTCACCTAACGACAGGGTCGTACATGGTTTTGCTAACCAAGATCGATTGCAGGACGGGGATATAATCAGCATCGATTTTGGGCTGATTTTTGATGGTTTCTACGGTGATTCAGCGATAACTGTTCCGGTGGGACAAATTGATTCCAAAACGGAACAATTGCTGCGAGTCACTAAAGAGTCTCTTGACTGTGGAATTGCAGCAGCACTGCCGGATGGTCATCTTTCCGACATATCTAATGCTGTGCAGACTCGGGCTGAAAGAGACGGCTTCAGTGTTGTTCGTGAATTTGTCGGACATGGTATAGGTCGTCAGTTGCATGAAGATCCGCAGGTACCAAACTATGGGTTGCCTGGTCGGGGATCAAGATTAAAAGAGGGAATGACGCTGGCGATTGAACCGATGGTTAATGTCGGTTTACCCGGAGTCAAAGTATTGGAAGACGGTTGGACTGCTGTGACAGTTGATGGGCAATTTTCAGCCCATTTTGAGCATACGATAGCAATTACGGATAATGGCTCTGAAATACTGACCAGCCTTGGAAATTAGTTGAATCGTTAAATCTATCAATTGTGGATAGATGTTTTATAGGAAAAGGATCTCAAAATGAAGGTAAGAGCTTCGGTTAAGAAGATCTGTGATAAATGCAAGGTTATTAAACGCAAAGGTGTTGTTCGGATCATCTGCGAGAACCCTAAACACAAGCAAAGGCAGGGATAAGGCCCTAGGAGGAAAAATTGGCACGTATTGCTGGAGTCGATTTACCGCGCAATAAGCGCATTGAAGTGGCTATGACCTATGTTTATGGGATTGGCCGCACTACGTCTCAAAATATTCTTTCTCAGGCTGGCGTTGATTTTGATGCCCGTACTGATGATTTGACTGAATCAGAGCTTGTTAAGATTCGTGAGATTGTTGACAAAGATTGCCATGTAGAAGGTGATTTGCGTCGTGAGTTGACAATGAATATCAAGCGACTGATGGATCTTGGCTGCTATCGTGGTTTGCGCCATCGCAGAGGTTTGCCGGCACGCGGTCAAAACACCAAGAATAATTCACGGACTCGCAAGGGTCCGAAGAAGACTGTTGCTGGTAAGAAAAAATAAGCGGAGTTATCATGGCTAAATCAAGTAAAAAAGTCGGACGTAAAAAAGTAGAGAAGAAGAATATTGCTAAAGGGGTTGTCCATATTCAATCCACTTTTAACAATACTATTGTAACTATCTGCGATCCGGTGGGTAATGTTGTCGCATGGTCAACCTCTGGTGCTAAAGGTTTTAAAGGGTCACGAAAAAGTACCCCTTTTGCTGCACAGATAGCAGCAGAAGATGCTGCAACTAAGGCTATGGAACATGGTATGCGTTCGGTTGAGGCCTATGTAAAGGGTCCGGGTAGTGGTCGCGAATCAGCTTTACGTGCACTTGCACTGGCTGGTTTGACAGTTACTATGATAAAGGATGTCACTCCGATACCGCACAATGGTTGTCGTCCGCCCAAGCGTCGGCGCGTTTAAGCATCAAGGAGGAAGAAGTTGTCTAGATACTCTGGTCCAGTCTGCCGTCAGTGCAGAAGAGAAAATGCTAAATTGTTCCTGAAAGGGGACAGATGTTATACTGATAAATGTGCTTTAGAGCGTCGTAATTATGCTCCAGGGCAGCACGGTCAACGCCGTACCAAGGTTACAGATTATGGTACTCAGTTACGTGAAAAGCAAAAAATGAAACGCACTTATGGTTTGCAAGAAAAGCAGTTTCGGCTTTACTTTGCCAAGGCGGATCGGATGAAGGGTGTTACGGGTGAAAATCTCCTGATGTTGTTGGAGCGTCGCCTTGATAGTGCTATTTATCGTCTTGGCTTTGCAGTGTCTCGTGCCCAGGCTAGAACATTAGTCCGTCATGGACATTTTCAGGTCAATGAACAAAAGGTCAATATCCCTTCTTTTCTGGTTAGCCCAAATGATACTGTTAGTTTGAGAGAGAAGAGTCGTGAGATTGCTTGTATTAATGAATCTCTTGACAGTGTCATGCGCCGAGGTGTTCCTTCCTGGATTGAGCTTGAGCGTGATGCGTTCAAAGGAATAATTAAGACTCTACCAGTGCGCAGCGAGTTGACAACTCCGGAGTTCCAAGAGCAGTTGGTTGTTGAACTTTATTCTAAATAGTTTTTAACCTCATCAGGGTCTCTTGAGAGGGAGAATTAAATATATGTACAAAAACTGGAGAGATTTGATTAAGCCGACGCGGTTGGAAGCAACGGAATTAACCGAATCCTATGGTAAATTTGTTGCAGAACCTTTTGAACGTGGCTTTGGTACAACGCTGGGAAATTCATTGCGCCGGATTCTTTTATCATCTTTGCAAGGTGCTGCAATCAGCTCGGTACGTATCAAAAACGTTCAACATGAATTTTCCAGCGTTGTCGGGGTGACTGAGGATGTTACTGATATTATTCTGAATCTAAAAGGTGTGAAAGTTCGTTTACATGGTCACGATGACCGTAATGTAAGAATTGTTCAGAAGGGTACCGGGGTTATTAAGGCAGGGGATATTATTACCGATAATAATGTTGAGATTCTGAATCCTGATCATCATATTGCTACTTGTGGAGATGAGACTGATCTTGAGATAGATATGGCTGTCACTATGGGTAAGGGTTATGTCGCATCTGAGAAGAATCGTGATGATAATGCCCCGGTTGGGACTATTCCAATTGATGCAATCTATTCCCCGATTGCCAAGGTCAATTATAATGTATCAAATGCTCGTGTTGGACAGATTACCGATTATGATAAGTTGACACTTGAAATTTACACTGACGGGAGTGTTAAACCAGAAGATGCTATTGCCTATGCAGCTAAAATTTATAAAGAACAGATGCAGATTTTTATTAATTTTGATGAAACAGAAGAGCCAGATTTAGAAGAAGAAGATAACGAAAAGCATAAAATTAATGAGAACCTTTACCGTTCAGTGGAGGAACTGGAGCTTTCCGTTCGTAGCGCAAACTGCTTAAAGAATGCTCAGATTAACCTGATTGGTGAACTTGTGCAGAAGTCTGAAGCTGAGATGCTGAAAACCCAGAATTTTGGCAGAAAGTCTCTCAATGAAATTAAGGATATTCTTACAGAGATGGGTTTAGGTCTTGGTGTGAAGTTGGATAATTTTCCTGATCCTGATTATCTGAAATTGATTCAAAAGGGGCAAGACGAAGAGTAGTCTCCCTTTAGTTGTTTTTTAGAAAGGAACAAAAGCAATGCGCCACAATAAATCTGGCAGACGTCTTGGCCGCAAGCCTGATCATCGTCAACATATGATGAAAAATATGGTGACCTCTTTTTTTGAAAATGAGAGAATCACAACAACTGTCACCCGTGCGAAGGAACTCCGCAAGCTGGTAGACAAAATGATTACGTTAGGCAAGCGGGGCGATCTTCACGCCCGGCGACAGGCTCTCCGAGTTATCAATGATCAGAAAGTTATTACCAAGTTGTTTGAGATGATCTCCCCACGCTATTCTCAGCGCCCTGGTGGCTATACCCGAATCATTAAACTCGAAAATCGCCAAGGTGATAATGCTCCAATGGCTATTATTGAATTGGTTGAGGAAGGGTTTGAACCTCAACAAAAGGTTGAAAAAGCGCCTGAGGCAGTAACCGCTTAAAGCGTTTTTTCATAGTGTTAATCATCAGGGGGCAAAGATTTATTCTTTGCCCCCTTTTTTTAGTTGTGATTAAAAGTGTTCACGTTGACTCTGTAGGGGCTGAATGCTAGTTTTTATGTAGTCTTATCTTCTTTCTTTGGAAATATAGTGGGTGTTTCTTATGCATGAACAAAAAATGCAGGTTTTACAGGCGACCGTCAGTAAACTGCTCCGCCGTGGCGCTACCTCAAATCTTAAAAAGGCTCTGGCTAAAATCCACACGGCAGATATTGCCCATCTATTCCGTTATTTCGAACTCCCAGAGCAGAAAACTCTTCTTGAATTAATTCCTGATTTGGAACGTGTTGCGGATGTTTTGGCTGAACTGGAACCAGAATCGTGGCCAAAGCTGGCAGAACTGCTTGATAAGAATTACTTGGTTTCTATTGTTCATGAAATGGCTGATGATGACAGTGCTGTTTTTCTTCGAAGTTTACCTAGTGATCTAGCAGAAGAAATCCTGACAGGGTTGCATGATGATCAGTCAGAAGATGTGGAACATTTACTTGGATATGATGAAGAAACGGCCGGTAGTATCATGTCGACCGATGTCTTCTCTCTAGACCAGGATATTACAGTCAAGCAGGCAATTGAATCACTTCAGGACTCTGCAGATTACGAAATGGTTTTCTATGTTTATGTCACTGATGAGCATAATCATCTTGTCGGGGTGTTGTCGTTACGCCAATTATTAACCGTTCCGCCGGGGACAAAATTGTCCGAGATCATGTCAACGAATGTCATGCGGGTCAGGGCAGACATGGATCAGGAGGAAGTCGCTGATCTGGTTGCAAAATATAATATTCTGGCAATTCCGGTTGTCGATGACCAGGGAAAGTTGCTTGGATTGATAACGGTTGATGATGTTATCGATGTTATGCGGGACGAAGCAACAGAAGACATTTTGCGGATGGCCGGTACCAGTGAAGATGAGATGCTGTTAGGATTTAAATCGTTGCAAATAGCCCGCTTACGGCTGCCGTGGCTATTGACAACTTTGGTTGGTGGTGTCGTGACTGGTACTTTGATGTGGTATTTCAAGGCGACATTAGAGCAGGCTATTATGCTGATCACATTTATCCCCGTTATCACCGGAATGGGGGGGAACGTCGGCAGTCAGACCTCAACTATCCTGGTGCGTGGCTTTGCAACCGGGCGAGTTGATTTTTCCATGGTGAAGCGAATATTTCTGAAGGAATTACGTGTTGGACTTATTATGGGGGTTGTTTGCGGGCTGGTGATTTCTATGATAGCAACCTTGTGGCATCAGAATATTTACCTTGGTATTGTGGTCGGGATTGCAATGGTCACTGCGATTACTGTTGCTGCCTGTATGGGGGTTCTGGTGACGGTTTTCTTTAAAAAGGTGGGGATAGATCCTGCGATTGCTTCCAGCCCGATTGTTCAGACTGTCAATGATATTAGTGGCATTCTGATCTATTTCACTGCGGCAACCCTGTTTCTTCCTTACTTAATAAAGTAGCTGTCGTACACCATTGTCTCCCGAATTTATTCTTCCCTTATGAGTTTTTAGTATTTATATGCAGCAGCATATTCCGCAACGTTGTGAAGCCGTGGTTTTACGCCATACTAACTATGGAGAGTCAGATATCATTTTAACACTCTTTACTGCAGAATATGGTCTACAGAAAGCGTTTGCAAAAGCTGCCAGGAAAAGCCGCAAGCGCTTTGGTGCTGTGCTTGACCCATTTACTCAAGCTGTTTTTCAATGGAAGAAGGGGCGAGGCTCTTTCTGGTTGTTGTTGGATGCTGAACTGATTTCGTCGCGCTTTGGATTGCGTAGTGATTTACAGCGTCTTGCTCTCGCCAGCTATGGTGTCGAATTGATTGATTTGTTGCTTGAGGAAGGGGAATCTTATCAACTTATTTATCAGCTTCTATGCAGCTTTCTTGACTACCTTGAACAAGGTGGTGATGAGTCGACTGCCAGACTGCTCTTTGAGTTGCGTTTGATCTATCTGCTCGGGTATATGCCGCACCTGCTCCATTGTAGTGATTGTCTGAAAATATTTGAAAATGAATTAATTCGTTTTGACGCTATTCGTGGTGGCAGCCTCTGCCTTGATTGTGCCAGATCAGATGGAATCCCCGTCAAACTAGGTACCATTGGTTCTTTAGCTCGGTCACTCAAGGTTTCACATCAACAGTTTGATGGATTTTCTTTTGGTCAAATAACTCTTCAAGGAGCCGGTTTAATTCTCGGTCAAGTTTTACAACAAATCTTGCCTAGAGAACCAAAATCGCTCAAATTTCTCTCCCAACTTTGACTCTTGAGAATCTTGACATCTTTGGGGGTGAAAGCTACACTCGCGATTCTATTTTACAACCGGATAACCGGTCTTTTTTATGGAAGATTTTTGTTTTTTGGAGGTATTGTGAATTTTCAGAATTTAATCCTTTCACTGCAGAATTATTGGGCCGAACAGGGCTGTATTATTCAGCAACCCTACGACATAGAGAAAGGTGCGGGAACGTTCAATCCGGCAACATTTTTACGCGCACTCGGCCCTGAACCCTGGAATGTCGCTTACGTCGAGCCTTCGCGCCGTCCTACTGACGGGCGCTATGGCGAAAATCCAAACCGGTTGCAGCACTACTATCAATTTCAGGTCATCCTCAAGCCCTCGCCGCAGAATATTCAGGATCTCTATCTGAATTCGCTTAAAAGTTTTGGCATTGATCCGCTGGCACACGATATCCGCTTTGTTGAAGATAACTGGGAGGGACCAACTCTGGGAGCCTGGGGTCTCGGTTGGGAGGTCTGGCTTGATGGTATGGAAATTACCCAGTTTACCTACTTCCAGCAGTGTGGTGGTATCGACTTGAAGCCAATTTCCGGTGAGATAACATACGGTTGTGAACGAATTGCGATGTATCTGCAGGGGGTCGATAATGTTTATGATCTGGAGTGGACGGATGGTATCAAATATGGTGACATCCACCATCAGACGGAAGTTGAATTTTCCCACTATAACTTTGAAGAAGCTGATACGGATATGCTTTTCCAGTTGTTTGATATGTACGAAAAAGAATCTCTCCGACTGGTAGATAAAGAGCTGGTCTTTCCGGCTTACGATTTTGTTCTCAAGGGATCACATGCTTTTAATTTGCTTGATGCCCGTAGTGCTATTTCGGTCACCGAACGGGCCAGTTATATTGGCCGGGTGAGGAACATGGCAAAGTTGTGTGCGGAGGGTTATGTGAAACAACGTGAAAAACTCGGTTTTCCCCTGCTGAAGAAGTAATGATTCCGTCGGCCGCTGTTGTTGGCTGACGTTCAATATTGGAGAAGGACATGTCTGCAGAACTTTTTCTTGAATTGGGTACCGAAGAAATCCCCGCAGGATTTATCCCGCGTGCCCTGAATGACATCCAACGTTTACTCTGTCAGGAATTGGAAAATGCCCGTATCAGTTATGGTGAAATCCGTACTTTTGCTACCCCACGACGCTTGGCTATTTCAATAGCTGGTGTGGCCAGGCAACAGCAACGCCAGGAACTTGAATTGACTGGCCCACCGGTTCGGATCGCTTTTGATGCAGAAGGTAACCCGACTAAAGCTGCGGAAGGTTTTGCCCGAACCAATGGTGTTAGTATTGATGAGTTGAAAACAATCAAGACTGAAAAGGGGGAGTATCTTTTCCTGTCCAAGGTCATCGAAGGTGGTAAATCAGCCGATCAACTAGCGGGAATCCTCCCCCGCATGATTGGCAACATCCCGTTTAAAAAATCAATGCGTTGGAAAGACCTGGAAATCCGTTTTGTCCGGCCTGTCCATTGGATTGTTGCAACCTACGGTGGTGATATCATCCCGTTTACTTTTGGAGATGTGCAAAGTAGCAACCTTTCGCGTGGGCATCGCTTCATGGCTCCCGCAGAGTTTTCAGTGAGTGGTGTTGAAGACTACATCACGAAAGCGGAGCAGCAGTATGTTATTCCGCAGATTGAAAAACGTCATCAACTGATTGAGGAGCAGCTTGAAGTTCTTGCCAAACAACTGGGTGGCAAGATCAATCCAGATGATGACCTCCTTGAGGAGGTCTGTTTCCTGGTTGAAACACCACAAGCCCTTGCAGGGACAATTGATGAACACTTTCTCCAGTTACCCCCTGAGTTACTGATTACCAGTATGCGTGAACATCAGCGTTTTTTCACTCTGATTGATGAACAGGATAAATTACTGCCATATTTCATCACGATCGCCAATACCTTAGTAAAAGATCCAAAGGTTGTTATTGCTGGCAATGAACGGGTACTCAAGGCACGTTTGTCCGACGCGATGTTCTTCTGGCGAGAGGATCAGAAAAGCAAACTGGAAACACGCCTTGAGCCACTTAAAAAAGTAGTTTATCAAGCTAAGTTGGGAACCAGTTTTGAAAAGATTGAACGGTTTACCGATTTGGCTATTAGCTTGGCACAACAATTTGCCCCACAAACGGTTGATCTCACCAAGCGTGCTGCAATTCTCGCCAAATGTGACCTTGAAACCGGAATGGTCTATGAATTTCCAGAGCTCCAAGGGGTTATGGGGCGTGAGTATGCACTGTTGGAAGGAGAAGATCCACGGGTCGCAACAGCAATCTACGAACATTATCTGCCGATTCAGGCTGGTGGCGACCTTCCAAGCGATGATGTCGGTGCTTTCATTTCTCTGGCAGATAAAATTGATACGATCTGTGGTTGTTTCAGTGTTGGATTGATCCCGACCGGAACCGCCGATCCCTACGCATTGCGGCGGAGCGCTATTGGCATTCTGGCAATAATTCTGGCTCGTGGCTATACCATTTCAATCCCTGATCTGGTCGCTGACAGTGTGCGGTTGCTAGAAACGAAGAGGCAGCGTGCTGCAGAAGAAATCATCAGCGATGTGATTGAGTTTATCCGTTTACGGATGGTTAATATGCTGTCCTCGAAAAGTTATCCTACAGACGTGATCGATGCCGTTTTGAGTGCTTCCTTTATTGAGCCGGTTGATGCTATTGAACGAATAAAGGCACTGTCTGCACTGAAGAAAATGGATGATTTCGAACCTTTGGCTGTTGCGTTTAAGCGGGTGGAAAATATTATTAAGGGGGGGTTGGAACAACCCGTCGAATCAACTTTATTGACCGAAGAGTGTGAGCAAAAGCTCTTTTTAGATTTTCAAAATGTCCAAGGGAAAGTGAAAGAATATATTGCTGAGCGTAATTATACTCAGGCTCTAGAAGCAATTGCTGGATTACGTCAGCCAGTTGATACATTTTTTGATGGTGTTATGGTTATGGTAGACGATGAGGCGATCAAAAATAATCGTTTGGCTTTGTTAACCGGTATTGCCAGTTTGTTTAAAGGGATTGCCAATTTTCGTAAGATTGCTTGATTTGTGGAGATCTTGACCTCTTCATGTTAAGGAGTAGCAACATGTCTAAATATGTTTATGCATTTGGTGATGGCCAGGCTGATGGTGATGGATCAATGAAGGGGTTATTGGGTGGTAAGGGGGCAAACCTTGCAGAAATGACGTCCATTGGTTTGCCAGTTCCGCCGGGCTTTACTCTGACAACAGAGGTTTGTACTGCCTATTATTCAAACAACCAAGATTATCCTGAAGGCTTAAGTGAAGAAGTCGCTACCGCATTGAAAACTCTTGAAAAACGGATGGAAAAAGGATTTGGTAGCAGTGACAATCCGTTACTTGTTTCGGTTCGCTCCGGTGCTCGTGCTTCGATGCCGGGGATGATGGATACGGTTCTTAACCTCGGGTTGAATGACCAGACTATTCAGGGGGTTATTCACCAGAGTAACGATCCCCGTTTTGCATATGATTCTTATCGACGTTTCATTCAGATGTATGCAAATGTTGTTAAAGGGATGAATGGTGATGCCTTTGCAAAAAAACTGGCGCAGAAAAAAGAGCAACAAGGTGTAGAGCTGGATACCGATCTGACCGCGGGAGATTTGCAGCAGCTGGTGAGCGACTTTAAGATGATTTACCAGAAAAGTCTCGGTGAAGTTTTCCCGGATGATCCTCTGCAGCAGCTTTGGGAAGCTATAGGTGCCGTATTTGGCTCCTGGATGACTCCCCGTGCTGTAACCTATCGTAAACTTCACGCTATCCCCGATGATTGGGGAACTGCTGTCAATGTGCAGGGAATGGTTTTTGGTAACATGGGTGATGATTGTGCAACTGGTGTTGCCTTTACCCGCGACCCAGCAACCGGGGAAAATTATTTTTACGGAGAATATCTGGTTAATGCTCAAGGGGAAGATGTCGTTGCCGGAATTCGGACTCCACAGCCGATCAACTTAGCTAAACACAAAGAGGGCGATCTTCCTGCAATGGAAGAGGTCATGCCGGAGAGTTACACGCAGCTGGTCAATATCCGGGAAACTTTGGAACAGCACTATAAAGATATGCAGGATATTGAGTTTACGATTGAAAAAGGGAAACTCTACATGCTGCAAACTCGAACGGGTAAAAGGACGGCTCAGGCAGCTATCAAAATTGCGGTTGATATGGTTGGGGAGGGTTTAATTACCGCTAGAGAAGCTGTATTGCGAGTTGATCCAGAGCAATTGGATCAATTGTTACACCCTTCTCTTGATCCTCATGCAGAAAAACAGATTATTGCAAGAGGGCTACCAGCATCCCCTGGTGCAGCAAGTGGACAGGTGGTCTTCAATGCCGATGATGCTGAAGAACAGGCTCGACTGAAGAAAAAAGTTATTCTGGTACGGATTGAAACCAGCCCTGAAGATATTCATGGAATGAATGCCGCTCAGGGTATTCTGACTGCCCGTGGGGGCATGACTTCGCATGCTGCTGTGGTTGCCCGCGGAATGGGAAAATGTTGTGTCTCCGGGTGTGGCGATATTAAAATTGATTATGAAAAACAGCAAATCAAGACGAAATCAGGAGATTTAATCAAGCGTGGAGACAATATCACTTTGAACGGCTCAACGGGCGAGGTGATGCTTGGTATCGTCCCGAAAATAGAACCGGAAGTGAGTGGCAATTTTGCAGTTTTTATGGGATTAGCTGATAAGTTTCGTCGTCTTAGGGTGCGTACTAATGCTGATACCCCTCGTGATGCCAAGGTTGCCAGGGACTTCGGTGCTGAAGGTATCGGTTTGTGCCGGACTGAACATATGTTTTTTGAAGGGGATCGAATTCAAGCGGTGCGAGAGATGATCCTCGCAAATGATCTGGAAGGGCGTAAGCGTGCTTTGGACAAAATTCTGCCAATGCAAAAAGGGGATTTTATCGGTCTTTTCCGTGAAATGAAGGGATTGCCAGTTACAATTCGTCTGCTTGATCCACCACTCCATGAATTTTTGCCACAAACCGATGACGATATTTCGGAACTTGCCAATGCCGTTGGGATCCGTTTTTCAGAGGTCAAAAATCATGTGGAAGAGCTCCATGAATTCAATCCGATGCTGGGACATCGCGGCTGCCGGTTGGGAATTACCTATCCAGAAGTCTATGACATGCAGGTGCGGGCGATTATGGAAGCCGCCTGTGAACTGGTCAAGAATGAAGGGTTTAAAATTATTCCAGAGATCATGATTCCATTGATCAGTCATGTTAATGAACTGGAAATCCTGCGTGCCAATGCGGTCAGGGTGGCGGATGAGGTTTGTCAGAGCTATGGGATCAAAGTCGACTATTTGATTGGAACTATGATTGAATTACCCCGCGCTGCTCTGACCGCTGATGCGATTGCTGCTGAAGCCGATTTCTTCTCTTTTGGAACCAACGACCTGACCCAAACTACATATGGACTGTCACGTGATGACGCTGGTCATTTCCTCCCTGACTATATTAAGCGGGGGGTTTTGAAAAAAGATCCCTTTGTTGCTCTTGATCAACGTGGGGTCGGGGAGCTGGTGAAGATTGGTTTTGAGCGGGGACGTAGTACCCGTCCTGATTTGAAAGTTGGAATCTGTGGTGAACATGGTGGCGAGCCTTCAAGTGTTGTTTTCTGTCACAATATAGGCTTGGACTATGTTTCCTGCTCTCCGTATCGTGTGCCGATTGCCCGTTTGGCTGCGGCACATGCTGCACTGCAGGACAGGTGATTTTTTTACAACAAAAAGCCCCGTCAGTTTTTTTTGACGGGGCTTTTTGTTCTATCTCTATTTATCTCAGCAACGCTCTCTTACCCCACATTGACTACTGAATTTAATCAGCTGACTTTTTTCAATTGGCCTGCTGTAATAAAATCCCTGCGCAATACAAGAACCTTGTTGGATTAAGTATTCATGTTGTGCTTGGGTTTCCACCCCTTCAGCAATAAAATCAAGCTGCAACCCTTTAGAAACATTAATGATGGCTGGAATAATTGTGTCGTTCCTGTTTTCTTCGGTAATTTTTTGCATAAAAGATTGATCCAGCTTCAAAGTGTTCAGCGGCAGATGATCCAGATAGCTGAGAGATGAGTAACCGGTTCCAAAATCATCGATCGCAATTTTAATTCCGGCATCGGTCAATTTTACAATGTTTGCTATTGTCTTGTTCATATTTTGTACCAGAGTATTTTCTGTCAGCTCAATTTCAATCTCTTTGGGATTTATTGCATAGGCGTGAAGTGTTTCCAGAACATAGTCTGCAAAACTTCCCATTGCCAGCTGGAGGGCAGAGATATTAATAGAAATTTGTATCTGCAGCCCTTTTTTATTCCACCCGCAAATGTCTTGACAGACCTTTTCAAGGACGATTTCCCCAATGTCATTGATTAAAGAGGTTTCTTCTGCAATATCAATAAATTTTCCTGGAAGAATCAGTGCCTTGTTGACTGATATTATTCTAACTAAGGCTTCAGCCGCATGGATTTTACCCGTGGTCAGATCAATCTGAGGTTGATAATAAACCACAAATCGATCATTTTTGATTGAGTCTCTGATCAGGTTCTCAACGAAAACTGTATGGCTGTTTTTATTTTTGAGGTTTGTACTGTACAAACAGTGGCGTTTCCGGGTTTTTGTTTTGGCACTACAGACGGCAGTGTCAGCGTTTCTTGTTAGCACTTCTCTGGTCTCGCCATGATCTGGATAAATTGCGATGCCGATACTTAAGGTGATATGGATTTCACGCCCATTTTGATTGAATGGCAGCGCGGTATCGGCAAGGATATTCTTTGCAGCAGCAATGGCATCATCGGAAGAGTTTATATTTGATATGAGCAATATAAACTCATCACTGCCTAGTCGAGCCAGAGTATCTTCCTCACGGGTACATCGTCTTAGGGTGTCGGCAAGACTTTTTAGCAGCTCATCTCCAATACTTTGTCCGTAGGTATCGTTGATCAGTTTGAAACGGTTGATATCAATAAACAGCAGCGCAAACTTTTCACTATTCTCATTGGAATGAGTAATCAATGAAAACAGGCGTTCGTTCAATAGGGTTCGATTGGGTAGCCCGGTCAGCAAATCATGATTATGCTGAAAACGGATAATCTCTTCGGCTTTTTTTCTATCCGAAATATCTCTGGCGACCCCATAGGTTCCAATAAAGCTTTGTTTCCGATTATAGTTCCGTCCCAGCTTGTAGCCCCCGGAAACTTTTTTTTCTATATTGATTGCACGCACTTCAACTGGCAGCAAGGAATTATTGTCTTTACACTGTAACCTTAGTTCCTGGCTTTGGGTCTCTTTTGGAAATTGTTTGTTACTGAAAAAAAGATTTGCTCGTTCAAGATCTGGTGCATAAATTATTTCGTTGTAGTGTTTTCCGATGATCTCTTTTCTGCTGTAGCCAAGTAATTTAATGGTATTTTTGTTGACAAAAACAAAATGACCCTCTCGATCAAGCATGTAGAGTAAATCTGGTGAGTTATGGACGATAAAACGGTGTAGGGCTTCCGATTCTTCCAGTTTTTCAAACATTTCCCGGTTTTCACGTTCAAGGGTAATTTTTTCTAGAACATTTGTAATTGAAAATAGGAGCTCATCAGCTGAATAAGGTTTTCGGATAAAGTCTTTTGCCCCATTTTTTAGCACATGGATGGCTTTTTTTATTTCAGATTCACCACTGACAACAATAACCTCTGTCTCAATCTTGCCGTTATTGATGTGGTCGAGAACCTCTTCACCATTCATATCGGGCATGTTGAGGTCAAGAAGAACAAGGTCGTATTTGTTGTTATGCAGCTCTTCAATCGCGGCGTATCCGCCGGAGACTGAATGTGCGTTCAGTCCATTGAGTGAAAGCACCCCCTTGATGCTTTTTGCCACTGCCAGGTCATCGTCAACAATCAGTATTTTTACGTCTTTTGTTGTCGAATTACGGTTCAGAAATTTATTGAAATGACCTACATCCATCACTTCAGCTCAATCTCACTCTCTTTTAGTTTGCGGGGTATCAGAATTTTAAACTCAGTTCCATGATCTTGGCTGGAATAGCAGGAAATACTTCCTGAAATTTCCTGAACCAAAGTGTTGACAATCGAAAGCCCTAACCCTGAATGGCCTTCTTTTGTACTGGTGACTGGTTTGAATAAGTTTTTTAAAATTTCAGAATCGATGCCAGATCCACTGTCTTGAATCGATATCTCGACATACTGTTGGCCATTTTGATAAAAGTTATCTCTAGTCGTGATTTTCATGGTGCCGCTAGTTTCCATTGCTTCAATACCATTCTTGATGATGTTGATCAAAATCTGCTTTAATTTGTCTTTTGGACAATAGAGGTTTGGGATCTGCTTATCCAATAATAAAGTTGATTCTATCTGTTTGATTTTATAGAGAGAACCGTGGAATAGAGTATCCAGTTCGGTTAGCAGCTTGTTGATATCGACCATTTTATATTTTGTTTTGGTTGACGTTTCTGGATCCTTTGTTCGCAGTAAAATATTACCAACCCGTTCAATTTCTTCACTGATAAATTTTATTTCCTCTTGAGCCGGGTGATTACTGTCAATTTTTTTGCCCAGCATATAGAGATAGTTGTTGATGATAGTCAAGGGGTTACTGATTTCATGAGCAACTTTTCTAAAATCAACAATTGTCATGTCGGCTGATTGAGAATTTCTCTGGGCGAGAGAGAAATATTGTCTGGCAATTTCGCTGCACAGTAGTTTTAATAATGGAATTTTACTTTGCAGGTTTGGCCATTCCAGTTCAGTTGTTCCAAGTACCAGAACACCAATTCCAGTCCCTTCATGGTAAATGGGGAGGAGATAAGCCCCTTCAGCATCGAGCAGCTTGATAACCTGTTTATCTGCTATGGAACACTTGTTAGACAAGGTTATGATGCAATTATTATGGTTGAATGCATTAACCAATAAACTATTCTTATCTCCGGTTCTGAACTCAATTTTATCCAATTTATTTATTTGTAGATCATTGATTGCAGACAGGGTGGTCTGATTTTCAGCAATTTTGAAAAAGAAGAGTTGGTTCAAGTTGAAAAGGGCATTGAAATTGGTTCTGATCTCTTTAGTGAGCTCAACCAACTCAACTTTTTCACTTTTTCCGATACTATTGCTTAAGGCAATATTTTCAACCTGTTCTGCCAGTTTAATTCTGTTGGTTTCTTGCTGAGTTGCATTAAAGGCTTCTTCCTCATCCTCCTCCATATAAAACCGCCCACTGAAGCCGAGATCAGTGATCATCTGTTGACTTTGTTCTACAGCCAGAGAGAGGCAATCCAGAATAGTATCTTCAGTCAGATCAAAAAGTAGTCCCGCTTTTTCCAGATATGCATTGTTATTGCGGGCACTATTTTTTGAGCTGAGGGGAGCAGCAACGGCAAGGATTTTTAATATGGTTGGGGAACTGATGAGCTCATCTGCTGGTGCTTGTTGAAAGTTGATGGCATCAGCAATAAAAGAGTCGAGTTTCCAACTTTCAACCAGAGCTGCACCTAATTCACAGTGGTCAACTTGTAACTTTTCTTGTTCGAGTAAGTGAAATTTTTCCGTTTCAAAATAATATCGATCTAAAATCGGCAGGTATTCAGATTCACGGTTAAGTAATAACAGGAGCATGCCAACTTGATGCAGAAGTCCAGCAAGGAAGGCTTCACCGGTATTTTCATAGCCAACCAGCTTGGCGATTCTTTCTGCCAGATTGGCGCAAATGAGAGAGCGGAGCCAGATAAATTGGACGTTTTTGTTGAATTTCTTGGTGAAATTGGCAAAAAACTGTTGTATGGCACAGGTGGTGACAATATTTCTAACGTTGGTCAGCCCCAGAACAATCAACATTCTGCGGATATCGGTCAGTTCATTCCATTGTCGATAGGCCGGGGAGTTTGCGACTTGTAGTATCTTTGCAGTTAAACTGACATCCTTTTTGATTGCTGTTGAGAACATTTCAAAATTGGCATTATCATTGTGGCATAAATCCAGTAACTCAACCAGAAGACTTGGCTCAGAAGGGAGATTATCAACAGAATAACTTTTGTTTTTTAGATAGATACGTTGCATAGCTATCCTCTCCTTTCTGCTTGTTTTTTATTATGCCGCAGAGTAAGAAAGAATATGATATTAGCGGCAGTTAAAACTTTTCTCGGCTGAGTTTGTGAGTTTACTCTATAAATCACAATAAAAAAATAATTTTAATTATTTTTTTCACTTAAACATATTGCGTCTTGTTCTTCAATCAACTCTTTAATTTTTGCAGAAAACAGCTGATCGATTGCGATCCCTTTTCCTGTATCTAAGCGCCCTGATCTGTTACTGATCAAGGCGGTTAATTTACCCATTTGCAGGTAGAGCTGCAGCAGTTCCGGGGCAGCGTTTTCCAACGCTTGAATATGTTCTGTCACGGTTCCAATATCACCACGTACGATGGGGCCGGTTAATCCCTGTTCAGGATTGAGGTTTTTTACATTATCCAGAGTTGCTTGCACTAACGGCAACAACAGGGGGATTGCCTGATCCGATTCGATGCCACAGTTAATCAGCAAGTCACGAGCTGAGGCAAGCAATGTGACAAGATAATTCGATGCGATACAGGCGGCAGCGTGGTAAAGCGGCTTTTTCTCACTGTCAAGGGTAAAAGGGTGTCCACCGATTGCGTTAACCAACTCTTCTCCCAGTGCCAATGACTGTGGGGTGTCACCTTCCAGTGCACAGGGGCATTGCTGTAAATCTATAAACGCCTTTTGGCGGTTGGCAAAAGGGAGGAGTGGATGGAGTGATAGCAGTGATACGCGGGATGAGTCGTGGCGCATGATTTCCGCCTGGTGGAGACCACTAAAATGAACCATAGTTGGCGGTTCCAAAAAATTAATTGTCATCTGAACCTGCTGTGCCAATTTCTGGATTTGATCGTCTGGAACAGCCAGTAGAATTATTTGTGCAGAGACACTCTCTGTAAGCTGGTCAAAAGCCAAGGTTGGTGAGCAGCCGATAAAGGTGCAGGCTTCAATAGCTTGTACCTTGCTGCGACCGATAATTGCCGTCAGCTGATATCCTGCTTCATAGAGGTGTTTACTGACAGCACAACCCACTCGACCAGGACCAATGAGGGCGATACTCTGTTTCATGCGACCGAGACCTGTAGTGATCCAACGTGCTCTATTGTCCCTTCGAGGTGATCGCCAGTTTTGATTCTACCGACTCCAGCTGGAGTTCCTGTCAGGATAATATCCCCTGTTTCAAGAGTATAAAAGTTGGATATCTCAGCAATGATCTCCTCTACTGAGCGCATCATCTGATTTGTGTTTCCTTGTTGACGAATTTTACCGTTAACTTTCAGTTTAAGTTGAAGATTATTGGGATCAGAGACTTGATCAGCTGGAATAAAGTCGGACAGAGGGCAGGAGGTATCAAACCCTTTAGCAATTTCCCATGGCAGCCCTCTGCTTTTTTGCTCGCTCTGGATGTCGCGCAAGGTTAAATCTAAAGCGACCCCGTAGCCAGCTAAGTGTGTCAGGGCATTTTTCTCCTGGATATGTTTACCGGTTTTTCCCACCAGCAAAGCCAATTCCAGTTCATGATGACAATCGTTGGAATAGTCGGGGATTTTAATAATGCCACCGTCGGCTAACAGGCTGCTCGGGGGTTTGCAGAAAATCACTGCCCGGTCAGGCATCTTGCTGCCAAGTTCGCGGATATGATCCAGATAGTTTTGACCCAGGCAGATAATCTTGCCAACTGTGTAAGTTTCCTTGGTGTTTTTTATTTGAACCTGATGCATTTATTCCTCCCCTTAGATAGATTTATATAAAAACTTATCGTTAGCAGTATTCTGAACAGAAAGATAGCGGTTTTTGGGGGTTAAGCGCAAGGTTTGTCATTGCTGGTTTGGTCCTTTCTGCTGTGTTAATATGGATGACTTGGTTCTATAGGGCGTGTGCAACAAGGAGTGGCAATGTATTATTTCAGTTATGAAGAACCGGTATTTCGACCCCCTTCTGAGGCGCGATCATTGATTCTGCAGATCACCATCGGTTGTAGTCAGAATCAGTGTAAATTTTGTGGCATGTATAAAATGAAACAGTTTCGGATCCGTAGTGTGGCAGATATCGCGACCGAAGTTGCTGCCATACCGAAAGAGCATCGTCATCAATATCAACGAATTTTTCTTGCAGATGGCGATGCTTTGGTTTATCCGCAACGGGAATTGATCGAAATACTTGATCTTTTGAAGGATAAATTTCCAAATTTAACCCGTATCGGAATTTATGCTTCTCCCAAAAGCTTGACGACAAAAAATGTTGAGGAGTTGCAGCAACTCAAATTAAGAAAGTTGCATATCCTTTATTTCGGACTGGAAAGTGGTGATGCTCCGACGCTGAAATTGACAGATAAAGGTTACAAGCCGGAGCAGATGCTGAAACTATGTCGTAAGGCACAGATGGCAGGGATAAAAATATCGATCACAGCTATTCTTGGTTTAGCTGGTCGCAAGCGCAGCTATGAACACGCCGTCGCAACGGCTGAGTGGATCAATCAGCTTTCACCCGACTACTTTTCACTTTTGACCATGTTTCAACGTCATAATGACCCTTATTTTGAGTTGATAGAACCATTGACCAATGGTGAAATTATTGAGGAAACGTTGACGATTGTGAAACATTTACAACCGCAAAAAACGATTTTGCGTTCAAACCATGCGTCAAATATTTTAAATCTGGCGGGAAGTTATCCAAAGGATCGAGAAAAAATGATTGCCCAAACAGAGGCTGCTTTGGAAGAGGCACGTTCTCATCCTGATTGGTGTGCCCAAGTGCCGGATTACGGTGAGGCATACTATTGATATTCGGGGGACATGTGAAAAATACATGTCCCCATGGAATGTAGGTGCAGAAACGATCAGGATTGCAAATTGTTCTGTTGTTACCTTTCTATTTGCGTTGAAATGTGTCTTCGGAAAACGAATATTTGAAATTCATATGATCTGTATAGGTTTTTTCCAAGATTGCAGCAACGTCCTCAGTGAACACCAGCTCTTCATCTGTCGGGATAACGAAAACTTTGACCGGTGAATCGAGAGTAGAAATCGTCGTCTCAGCTTTCCGGGTCATTGTGTTGCGGTTCTTTTCCTTATCCAGGGTGATGCCGATATGCTCCAGATTTTCCAGTGCCTTTTCACGGATCAGCCAAGCCATTTCACCAACTCCGGCGGTAAAAATGACAGCGTCCAGTCGACCAAGTGCTGCGCAGTAGGAACCAATATATTTCTTTAGCCGGTAGCCTTCGATCTCCAGTGCCAGAGTACAGCGCTCATTGCCGGCTTCAGCTGCCTCAATGACATCGCGGCGGTCGGTAAACTCACCCGTAATGCCGTAAATACCTGACTTTTTATTCAGGATACTGTCGATTTCTTTGGGCGAAAGATTCTCGCGCTCCATAATGAATGCTGGAATTGCCGGGTCAATATCTCCGCAGCGGGTTCCCATGACGGCACCTTCCAGTGGGGTGAGCCCCATTGAAGTGTCGACCGAAATACCATTTTTAATTGCTGTGTGGGAGACCCCGTTGCCAATATGCATCGTGACAAGATTACAGTTTTCAGGTCTTTTGCCGAGCAATACTGCGGCACGCTTGGAAACATAGAGATGGCTGGTGCCATGGAAACCGTAGCGGCGGACTCCGTGCTCTGTATACCATTGATGTGGAACGGGGTAGGTGTAGGCAAGTTCCGGGATAGTCTGGTGAAACGCAGTATCAAAAATGGCAATATGGGGGACATCCGGCAGGTTGGCCTGAGCCGCTTCAATCCCAGCGATGTTTGGCGGATTGTGAAGAGGTGCCAGATGCTGTACTTCTCTAATTGCATCGAGAACGTTATCATCAATAAGGACAGAACAGGCGAATTTTTCACCTCCATGCACCACCCGATGACCAACCGCTGAAATCTGACTCATATCAGTGACCACCCCATAAGTTTCGTCAGTAAGAATTTTAACAATCAGATGGACAGCCGTTTTGTGGTCGGGGCACTCATATTCTTCCCGGTAGGTTTCGCGCCCGGGGACTTCATGGATAATATATGAATCACCAATTGTGACACGCTCTACCATCCCTTTGGCAACAACTTTTTTTTTGCTCCAATTGAAAAGCTGGTACTTTACCGAGGAACTACCACAATTCAGTGCTAGAATGTCCATACTTGAATCTCCTTGATATCAATGTGCAAAATTATATGATCTGGATTGCTGTGACAGAGCGAGTCAGCCCCCCTTTTATGGCAAGTGACAGTTCGTAAAAAATGCTAGGCTAGCTTAGGTGATGGCATTTATGCAAGGATTTTTCTCCTCTGGACAGCGGGTTAAATATCTGATAAAAGACAAATTAATACACCCGATTGTCGGGTGAAAAAACTTACATTATTTAGGAGGAAAAACTAATGGCTCATGTAATTTCTGACGAGTGTATTGCTTGTGGTGCCTGCCTGCCCGAATGCCCTGTTGACGCAATCAGCGAAGGTGATATCTATACAATTGATGCAGATCTGTGCACCGACTGTGCTGCCTGCGTTGAGTCTTGTCCGGTAGAGGCTATCTCTGCTGAATAATAAGTAATCGTTCATTTGTGATAAAATAGAGGCGGTAACTATCTTTGGTTGCCGCCTTTTTTTATTTCATAGCACGCTTGAAATCTGAGGAAAATTTTATATCAAAGAAATAGAAACGGAATACTGATTTTTTTTTGGGGGGGGGGAGAAGAATAGGAGATGTTATTCAGTAACAGGTTGAGAAGATGTGACTTTGACACTAAATTCAGTTAGATTTTTTGGCAGATCATTAAAGACGATATCAAAAGGAATGGACTGTTGACTGTCAATTTTCATATTGCTAAGTTCGTTGCCAAACTGGTTCCGCATGATTTTTTCCAGTTCTGAAAATGGCAGAGAGCGAAGTTTCTGGTCGTCAATCTGGTTTCCACAAAAAACAGTTTTTTGTAATAGCGGCTTGCCATTCGGATCAAAAATAACCCCTTTCACCTGAATTGCTGAACGGGCTTCGGTAAAATTATTGATGACCTTTCCTCTAATCAGAAAAAGCTCACCAGACTGTTCATTCTGGATAAATTCTCCTTTAAGTTCACCAATGGTGATCTGGCCGGTTTGCACCGGCCGCTCACTTTGTTGTCCAAAAATTTGTTGAATCGTCCGATTCAGTTGATCTGTTCCATTCATATAGACGAATACTCCACCAATAATCAGAATTCCTAAAATCAACAGCAGCAGAATCCTGATGATGCTTGCAATGGGACCGCTTTTTTTTCCGGGAACAGCTTGTACTGTGAATTCCGGCTCAACCGGGGATCCTTCTCCTGCGTCAATTGGGTTGGCAATTTTAGCCGCAGACTTGGTGCCAGCTCCAATCTTATCTTCTGTAGCAAGAACTTTCTCAATGGTACTGGCCGTCTCCTCTTCTGAGTCGGCAAAAGTGAAGTTTTCTTCAATTGCACCAATGGAGCTTGCCGCCAGTTCTTGATTGTCAGAGAAAGGGTTCCCTTCTCCTGTTTCTTCAATTGCACCAAAGCTGAAGGATTCTTCTTTTGTTATGTCAGAGTCGAGCTCCTGGAACTTATCATAACTGAAATCTTCAACCTCTGTGTTTGTTGTGCTTAAGCTATCGCCAGTGCTTGGTTCTTCTTGAAAACCTTCCACCTCTTCAATCGTTTGCGGCTCTTGGCTCAGCGGTTTTTCCACAAAAAAAACATGTTTACAACGAGCACAACGCACCTTCGCACCCCCCTCAGGAAGCCGATCGGAACCGATGTTAAATTTGGTCGAACACTCAGGACAAACAATGATCATCAGGCGTTCTCCTTTGTCAGGGGTAATTGCTTTCAGAAAAGATTCTACCTTGCGAGCGAGTTATATTCAGGCCTCTTCAACCAGATAAATATCAGGAAGATTACGATATTTTTCATTGTGATCAAGACCATATCCAATAATAAAACCATCGTCCATACTGATACCGATATAGTCGGCTTCGATATCAACTTCCCGGCGTGCTCTTTTATCAATCAACGTACAGATTTTTAGCGAATGGGGTTCCTGTAGTAACAATTTGTTGTAGAGACATTCCAGAGTATAACCACTATCGACAATGTCTTCGACGATAATAACATGACGATCACGAATCGACATTTCAAGCTCTTTGCGGAACTCAATAATTCCTGAAGTCTGGGTGCCAGAGCCATAGCTGGCCAGCCGGACAAAGTCAACAACCGACGGGATTTCAATTTCTCTGATCAAGTCGGCGATAAATAAAAAGGAGCCTTTCAAGACTCCGACCAACATGATCTCTTGATCACAATAGTCCCGGCTGATTTCCTGGCCAAGACGCTTGACCTCAGCAGCTATTCTTTCTCGAGAAAAAAGAACTCTGCGATTTTGCTCTGTCATTATATTTGTGACTCCCTGGTGACCGTAGCTTGACAGCAACCTATAACAGGAAAAAAGACACGATGTCAATTGCAACACCGCAGGGGTGCTATTTTAATCAAAAAAAACATGTTATCATTCGGTGTGTTTATAAATACAAACTTAGGTGAAAAGGACTGATGATGCGTTGCTATTTGTTGTTGCTTCTATTGCTGTTATCTTGTGGTTCGGTGTTTGCTGATCCGCTGGTGGTTGTTGACCGATTGAATTATGATTTTGGTGAAATAATTCAGGGTGCCAAGATCGATACGATTTTTCGCTTTCAAAATAGTGGGGATCAAGTTTTAGAAATCAGTCGCTTGCGGAGTTCCTGTGGATGTACAGCTGCCCTGCTATCGACTAAAAAACTTGTTCCAGGAGCCATCGGGGAACTGCGGGTCACTTTCGATTCTGGTGGATTTCGTGGTGCGGTTCAAAAGAGAGTCACTTTTGAAACAAATGACCCAAAACATACAGTGGTAACTTTTGGGCTGCAGGGAAAAGTTAAGGCCGAACTGTTTTTACAGCCGAGCAGAATTAATTGGGGGATTGTTAAGGGAAATATGCCATTGCAGACTGAACTTGAAGTTGTCAACAACTCAAAAGAGGTCATTACCCTGCAAAAACCAACGTCAACCAGTGCCGGGATTGTGGCTGAGTTATCGTCTCTGAGAATCGCTCCTGGAGAACAGTCACAGCTGAAGGTTACAGCTGAATTTCCGGCAGGCAAAAAACGGCTGGCTGGCTATATCTTGATAAAGAGTGATTTTCCCAGTCACCCTCAATTGAAGGTGCCTGTTTCTGCCCGGCTATCTCAACAATAAGGCAGATCAACTTTTGTCTTGGGAACCCCATGCTCTGACTATTCACCAGCCAGGGGTGCTGAAATTCCTGCCCAGATAAGAGCCTGTGATTTCGCCATAAGACCCACAGTACCAAACATTTGCACCACCAATTGAAGTGGCAACCTCAATACCAAGTGGCCTCAATGACATTTAGACATCCTTTGGGCAGCAAATAGTCAGTTCAAAGATTTCACCATTGGAAACGTAGATTGGAAACAACAGTCCGGTCTGATCCTCTGGTATTTCAAGATCTGCATTATTCAGCAGGCGCATTTGCGCAGAGGTGGTATCAATGCTGTAGCCCAACTGAGTTGCCTTGCTGACAACATTGGCACAGATAATATTGACAAACTCTTTTACGGAATCATCGACTTCGTCAGCTGTTCCTGTTGCTATTTTTCCTTCTTTGAACATTGCGCTGGCAAGCAGTTTGCGGGTGTTATCTGAGATAGTCAGGAAATAACGGGCGTTGATCGATCCGTAAAATCCAATTTCAACAACCACCGGGCGAGTTGGGAGCCTACTGATAATTGTGCAAGGACCGGTTTGGAACGTAGCTCCAGCAACTCGCGCCAACATTTTATAGGTCATATCGGCGACAATTTCCCATACGGGTTGATGAGGAACCCCTGCTGGAATAATAATCTTCTCTGGAACAGAGGCTTTCTGGGGCTGCTTGAATTCACCCAGATAAAAACTTAACTTTTCCCGGGTGATGGTTTCAAGTTTAACCAAAGCTTCACCAATATAAAGATGTTCTCTTTTTTGTCTGTTAAGAACCTGTTTAACCTGATCTGGGGAGAGAAAGCCCATTTTGATAGCCATATCGCCAAACTGAAGGTCTTCGTGCCTTTGTGCGCGGAGGGTTAAAGAGATCTGTTCTGTTGTCATCAGCCCCATTTCAATGACAAGATCCCCGAAGCGTAGATTGGTTTTTTCTTGAAGTTCAATAGCTCGCAAAAGATCCCGGCGGGTAATGATTTTTTTATCAATCAGGAATTGTCCAAAAAACTTTATAGCCATTTCAATCAGCCCTTTTCGTGTGGCAGTTGAGTTACCAGCCGATCATAGTTGCCATGATTTCCAGTTGCATTGGCAGGGGTTATAGCGTATATAGTACAGCCCATGCGCCCGTAGCTCAGCTGGATAGAGCGCTGCCCTCCGGAGGCAGAGGTCACAGGTTCGAATCCTGTCGGGCGTACCAATGAAATCAATAGGTTAGCGGTTATCTGCTAGCCTTTTTTTGTGCCTGTGACGTTTTTGTGATGACTCTGTGACAGTCGTGAGACGATTATAACGATTGGACACCCGAAATCCACTGTTTTGCGCTGCCAGGGAGTTATCTCAAACATGAACTTTGCCTTAAACAGAAAAACCAGATCAATAAATACAATATGTTGAGCAAATGAAAGATCGTGTCAATATTTTTCGCGAGCTTATTTTGCTAGAATTACAGGCATTTTGACCCTTGGCTCAAATATAAACAAGGATAAAATCTTTACGAAACTCCTTGATAAACCCAGGCCGAATGAATTTTTAATCACCGCCCATGGCTCGTGGTGCACTTGCGATTTGAATTCACCGTCGTAATTGTACTTGTGTGAGATGGATTTCTATCCTTGAGCCTCTATCGATGGCATGCTTGTTTCGAATAGTTTTGAATGGTAAGCAGCTCTTCGTGTGTTTCAGCATGACATCATGGGGGACGGGGATTTGTTCAACAATTAATAATTTTGGAGATACGAGACAGCAAAAGCTTGTTTAAAAGGTGGGTATAGTATAAATGGTGACTCCCAAATCTGGAAATCTCGAAACTATTGATGTTCATGTGCTATTGCTGCCAGGCACCAATCAAGAGTGGTGGCAACAGTGTCAGGACTCATTGCGAAATGAACCTATCAATCTTCATGTTGTCGATGGGGTGGCTGGGCATATTGGTCAAGGCCGGGCAAAGGGCTTTGCTTTAGGAACTGCTCCCTATGTCTGCCGTGTAGACCCTGATGATCTGGTTTTGCCAGGAGGATTTAGTGCCTGTATTGAAGCGCTGGATATACATCCTGAGGCATGTGGTGCCTATACTGATGAGTTGCTTATTGACTCTAAGGGTAAGGTGATCAGGCCGGGTATCTGGAGTGGCTTGGAGTGGAATCCGCTTCTACAACTGGAACCAAAATATCTCCATGGTATCTACGTCATGCGACGTTGCTTTGTGGAAAAATATTTGCTTGAGCTGAGCCGTTGGCTCAATATGGCTGAGTTTGTTTTAAAGGGACTCCTCACAAATCATGGGTCATGGATCCATATTGATCGTTTTGGTTATAAATGGCGCATGACCAGTGGGTCAGCTCATAAGCGCCAGTCCATTATGAATGTTTATGCTGCCAGATGGCGTGTTATTCCCTCTCTGCAGCAAGCAGCTAAAATCTATCGGGCAACAATCAGAACCGATGGCTCTATGTAACTGCATTATATTCGGGGGGCATGATACCAATTTAAAAATCTTTCCAGAAAAGAATGATTTCTTTAACGTATCAGATACTTATTTCTATTATGAAATGATGCCGACTCGGAGGGGGAAATAGGTAGTATATCCCCAAATATTGGAACAAAAATGGAGTTGCATAAGGAGGATGTTGTTGATGGGAAAAGGTAAGCTGCTTATTACTTTGGTTGCTGTTTTAGTTTTGATCGTTGTTTATCAAGCCAAGTTTTTTAAAACGCAAAGAGCGGATAATGCTGCTCTGTCTGTATTAAATGGGGACTCTGAAAATTACCCACCATTTGAACCCTTTTGGGGGATGGTGGATATCGGGCAACAAACTGATTTGTCAAGCTATGGAGGGAAAGATGAAAATGCTCTTGATGGCTTATCCTTTGACGAATTATCGAATCTCAGGATGACGCAGGTTGGTGCGTATGACGTGTTGGAGCTCTATCCACCGAATTATCATCCGTTTGAGGATTATCACAACAAAATCTATGGGCAGATAGAAGAATTCCAAAACTGGATGAATCCGGCGGCATATTTTTTTACCAACCCTTACCTTTTGATTATTCCAACCCATGCCCCATTCATCAACCCGCTTAACCTGGCTTGCCCTGACGTTTCAATTGTTTATGACGCCGGAATTATCGAAGAAGTTCACACTGGCGCAAGTGCCTCTTGCTGGTTCGATACCCTGTATCGACCTCATGGAGAACATGGCACACTCTGGTTGTTCATGGTTAACGCATGGGATGCAGGGTTTAAATACGCCCATGTTGATGTCGAACAGTCGAAAAATATTTTAGCCAGCAGCGAACCAAATCACATTACTAATTTTGTGCATAGTCGATCATACTTTTACCATGTTGGGCAGTATGGCGTGAACAATATCAGCCCGAGGGATAAAAGAGCTTGGGTAACGCTCCGGCAGCGGAATACATCAACGGAAATATATGTGAAACTGTGGCAGAAAAAGCCGAAAGCACTGACTGATGAAGCAGATATTGTTTATGTTATAAAGGTTTCTTCTGGTTGATGTGGAGGCAGATCGATTAGCAGTATTCAGAAAGATTAGGAACATTCACGGGTCGCAATACCAATTTAACGAACGACCCGAAATGGTTGATGACCGGTCAAGTTTTCTGGAGATAGCAGAAGATGAACGGGATCGCATGATTCAAAAAAGAACGAAAACAGACCGGCCTTTGGGTGGAGAGGAGTTTGTTCTTCAGCTTGAGGCGCTCATGGGTCGGGAGATGCGACACCTTTGAGGGTGGCACTGGCGATGAAGACCCTGACAAAGGAGATCTCATCCAGGGCAGTGACGGCGACGACGGCATCCGGGTTCACGAACTCACCCTTGACCATTCCATCGAAAAGATCGACGGCGGCGGAGGCATCAACTTTATTCAAGGCACCACCGGCAACGACACCATCAACCTCACCAAGACCGAAGTCACCAATATCAACGCCATCCTCGGTGAAGGAGGAACCGACAATATCATCGGCAGCGATGGCGACGACACTATCATCGGTGGCGAAAGCGATCAAACCACCGCCAGCCAGTTTCGAGGCGGCAAAGGCAACGATATCATCCTCGCAACCTCCGGTCGGAATAATCTTGGAAAACCAACAACCTTCCCACGATTTCAAATAGCTTTTGACAACAACCAACAAAGAAACTACGCTAACAACGTTAAATTCTCATGAAAATGTACGCTGTCCTGGAGGGGGATATGCAAATAAGAAATTTATATATCAGCCCGTTTTTGGTCAGGGATTATTCCTGTGCCGGAGATGGGTTTTTTGCGTTTTGGCGGAGAGAAGAAGGTGGGATAGATGGGGGATAGATTTATCAACTACGTTGCCCCCCGGCAGTTGTTTGGGACGCAGTTGAAGATACTTTTAGAGAGGTAGCATAATGGGTTTTGTCATCTACGGAGTGCTGGCACTCTATCTGATTGTTTCAATCATTGTTGTAATCATTACAGTCCGTGGGGCAAAGAAGAGGGGCAAGAGTTTATGGCTCTGGGGGATTGGTGCCGCGCTAGTGATGTATCTGATTCCTTTCTGGGATTGGATTCCGACTGTTGTAGCACATAAGTACTACTGCTCCACCGAGGCGGGTTTTTGGGTGTATAAAACACCGCAACAATGGAAAGCTGAGAATTTGGGCGAATTTGAAAATTTAACATCATTCATAACCAAAAATAGCGCACCTAGTGAGCGTAATGGTGATATGGAAAACTATACCGACACATATTTCCTAAATCAGCGCTTCACCTGGATTGTCAAGCACAACGGTAAGTTTTTTCCGAATCTGTGGCGACACGAACAGGAAGTTATCGATATCAAGACAAATGAAGTATTAGCACGATATGTAGATTTTTCGACATCGCAAGAGCGCAGACAAGCCGGATTATCTGGGTGGAAGTTCTGGCTGTATAACGAGCATTGTAGTGGTGGTGATATTAATCAAAGTAAAATACGACAGTTTCGCAATGGATTTACACGGAGGGACAAATGAATACAATTACGTCAATATTCGAGCAAGCGCAGTTATCTGAAGCAGCATATGCTAATTTTTGGGATGCTCAACTTTTTCAACCACTTGCCTTGCCTGAAGATATCAAGGCAGCTTTGCTGGCAGAACAATTCAGTGAAGCCCAAGCTGCCGATTTTGTCGCTCACTGGAAAGTCGTAGATCACGTTCCTGACCTTGGTAGTGGTTTTTCAGCGACCATCTTTGAACACCTTGATAAAAGTGGAAACGGCACTGGACAATTCAACCTTGCCATTCGCGGCTCACGTCAACCCGTCGATTTTGCGGCTGATGTTGCCCTTATTGCCGATCAAGGTATCGCCGTTGCTCAGTTAGTGGACTTGTATAACTTCTGGCAACGGGCACAAGCCCCGGCAGGGAGTCGTTATACCGCAGCCGTACTGGCATCTGGCGATAGTGTAAACTATGTGGATTCTTCCCATCTTTCTGATGTCGAGATGCGAACTGGCAGTGGCGCATTTACAGCTGCACCCTCTTCTATCAACGTATCCGGTCACTCGCTGGGCGGGCACTTAGCGATGGCTTTCACACGTTTGTTCCCCGATATTGATGCCAATGCTATTTCGGTAAATGGATTGGGCTTCAAGACAGAGAATAATACTGTGAATAATCTGTTTGCCGCGTTGAATGGCGGTTCTCAGTTTGATGCATCACAAATACAGAATGTTTATGGAATTAACGGCCCTGAGTTTGCTGCACAGAATACTTTTTTATTGCAGCAAGTTGGTGCATACGATGGCATTTTTATTGAGAGTGCTGGGCTTGACACACATGGTGGACATAGTAGCTCGCAGATGACCGACTCCCTCGCCGTCTACAACCTGTTCGCCATCATCGACCCTTCGTTGAATGTCGAAACAATCACCGACATTCTTCAAGCCATGCCGGTTGATTCTGATAATACCCTCGAAGCCGCCCTTGCAGCCGTGGGTGGAGTTTATGGACAGACCTACCCGGTTACAGAAACAGATCGCAACGGCCTTTACGTTAACCTCTACGATCTGCAAGCATCGCTTCCCGGTCAGGCAACAATCACCAGCCTGACCGACACCAGCACCATCAGCCTACAGAATCAAGCCACCAACCTCGCTTATCTCTACGCCTTACTCAACCTCAACCCCTTCGTCATTGAAGGAGTTAATTACAACAACCTCAATGTCGACGGCTATCTGGACAAACAGACCTACTCCGAGCAGTTCATAGAGGATCGAGCTGCGTTTCTCTATTACAGCATGCCGGACAACACAAACCCCGACCCCATCCGCTACGAACAACGCGGAGAGAACGGAGTTGCTCCTTTTGTTGTCACCGACAACCAACAGAGCAGCAGCCCTTCAAACTATATTTTCGGCACCAAAGAACACGACGGCATCACGGGTGACCAGAATGAAGATCACCTGTATGGCATGGACTTCACTTCTTGGAAACCGACAGTTTTTCAGAACAAGAAAACACCTTTGACAACCATCAGTGAGGACGTTAAGGTAACGGCGTTATATTTTTAAAAAAGCAGCCGGGGGGACAATGCTAACTAGAAATTCATACTACAGCCTGTTTCTGGTCAGGGATTATTCCTGTGCCGGAGATGGGCTGTTTGCGTTTTAGCGGAGAGAAGAATGATATTTAGGATAGTTTTGTTATTAGTCGGTTATGCCGGGATATTGTTTGGTAGTGGCTGGTTTGTTCAGATGATTGGGCTGGCCGTGCGGGAGGCAAAGGATGGAGATAATTTTTACATATTACTCATCCCCCCGGGAATGATTATCTTGATAAGCCTTGTCCTTGTCATCGTGTTTCACAAGGAAATAAAAGCAAAGGAGAGAGAGCAATGATTGGGGTTCTTGTCTTATTCGGTGCAGCTATCTACCTGCTTCTTGGTTTGCTGGTCATCGTTCTGGTTGCAAAATCAACAAAGGGCAGAATCATTGGAATAATAATTCTGGCTCTTATTCCCACCTGGGATGTGATTATCGGCTACCCCACCTTCTGGTATCTGTGCAAGTTTAAATCCGGTGTGAAGATTTATAAGACCGTGGAGAATGTGGAGGGGTTTTATGCGGGGGAATGGGACAAGAGATCTACCCCCCGCATGCCGGATAAAAATTATAAATACATAGACTATCAAGTTAAGGAAACAGGTGAATTTTTCCGTAGCTACTGGCTGGATGATACTACTTCCGAAGATTGCTATAAGCCTAAAAAGAAAGATGAATATAAGTATAAAAAATCCTTTCATCAAGAAGTTCCTTGTTTTTCCGTGAAGCTTTTACTGCCAGAAGAGGTGAGTCGATATGAAGTCCACAGATTTGATGAAGGAGAAAAAATTCTTCCGTTTATGCAGTTAAAAAAATATAGACGGCAAAAAATTGCAGATAGGCATGTAAGCAAAATATTAGCGGAGGACGTAGGTTTTTTTTGGAATCGCGGTTGGCTACGAGCAACACTCCTGAACGTAGGTGATTCAAAAGGGATTCTTTGCCCATATGGCATTGATAGCAAGACAATGAGAACAGACACACTAAAACCTAGTAAGATAACTAAAGAGAGGGGATTGTAAATGGCTACTATTCAAGAATTATTAAGGTTCAGCGAATTGGCCGATGCAAGTTATGTTGATTTTGCACGAGGCCTGATTGATGGTGAGGGTATCGATAAACTTGTGAAAGATCGTGACTTTACTGACAAGCAAGCAATCGCGTTCTCCACCCGTTACAAGGTTCTTGCCACCAGCACTGAGTATAACATCGGTTCTGAAAGCGGATTCAGCGCCACGTTGTTTGAAGATATTGAGAGTGGTAAAAAAATACTGGCCATCCGTGGGACTGATCAATTGATTGGTGCTGATTGGGGCGATGATATCGGCTTTGGCGGGTTAACCGGTGGGAGTACACCTCTGCAATTTGAAGATATGGTGGCATTTTTTGAGGAGTTGCAAGTTCAAGGAGTCGTATCAACCGGTGATATCCTTGATGTCACCGGACACTCACTGGGTGGCGCTTTAACTCAGGCGTTTACCGCAACCTATAAAGATTTTGTCGGACAGAGTTACACTTACAATTCACCCGGCGCCAAAGATCTGGAATCTCCAGATCTGCTGATTGATAACGGGATATATTACAAAATGGCTCACGTCGGGTTTAATGAATTTGGCGATCCGACCTACGTCCGCGTAGAAATAACACAAGAGCTTTATGACGCCTATACCAGCTTTGAGGCCAATAAGACCAGCGTCGACAGTATGGTAATAAATGTCAAATCCTCTGAAACATGGTGGGATATACCCCATGATCTTATCGCCGATCTTGGAACTGATATCGGTAGCGCCGACACCAATATTTCTATCAGTGATAGCACCTTTAACCCCATTCATTACCATTCCATCGGCACTCTGGTTGAATCCCTTGCCGTCTACAATCTTTTTTCCACCATCAGCGGCAGCAGCAATGTGGATGATTTCACCCCTTTTCTGGAGAAGATCTCCGATGAACGGGTCTTGTCGGCTGTTAACAAGATTTTTCAGGCCAGTATTGATACCAGCCAAGTGCCGGTTGATCTGGCTATGGAGCTGACAGAGTACGTCAATGAGCACAATCTGACCGGTCTTACCGTGACATCATTAGCTGATCAGTCTGTAACAGAACTTCAAGCTGCCGCAGAAAATGACATTGCAGCTCTCTTTTCTTTAAATGAGTTGGTTGGTTTTACCATCTCCGGCAACCAACCAGGTTATGCAGGCTTAAACATAGATGATTACTCCAACCAATATTTCGAAGACAGGGCAAAGTTCCTCTATGCCACCACGCATGACAATCCCGACCCCATCCGCTACGAACAACGCGGAGAGAACGGAGTTGCTCCTTTTGTTGTCACCGACAACCAACAGAGCAGCAGCCCTTCAAACTATATTTTTGGCACCAAAAAACACGACAGCATGATGGGTGACCAGAACGAAGATCGCCTCTACGGCAATGATGGCGACGATACCCTTTCAGGTCAAGGCGGCGATGATATCATTGAAGGGGGCAAAGGACGTGACACCATGGACGGTGGTACCGGAGAGGACACTTTCTTCGTTCAGGGCACCGACGATGACTACGATATCTTCAACGGTGGAGCAGGAGAGTACCAGGACACCATCCGTGGCAGCTCCGGCAATGACACCATCCGGGTACACGAACTCACTGCCGTCAACTCCATCGAACGAATCATCGGCGGTGGCGGCGAAGACATCATCGCCGGAACCGATATGGGTGACACTATTGACCTGTCTGGTACCCAACTGATCGATATCGGCCGCATCGAAGGTGGTGGCGGCCAGGATACCATCATCGGTTCCGTCGGAGCCGATACTATTTACGGTGGCTCGCAGGGGTTGGTTGAGGACAACGCCATCGACACCCTGAAAGGCGGAGCAGGTCATGACATCTATCATATCGGCAATGGTGACATCATCAGCGATAGCGACAACCAGGGCACCATCTGGTTTAATGGTCAGCAGCTATCAAATCTGATATTCACCCGGCAAGGTGAAAACAGCAATATCTATAAAAATGATGACTATATGGCTCGCCTCGATTCTGCCACCAACACCCTCTCTATCTATGATCGCAATACCATGCACAGTTTCACCATCGCGGATTTTACCACCAGCAGCTGCGGTATCACCCTGCAACAATACACAGCACCGCCGGAAATATCCGATATCACCATGACCGGAACGGTCGATCATGATGAGATGGGTATTATCGCCCTTGGTTCTGATCAAACAGATTGGGAACTGGTTTATACCTCCTTTCCCGAAGGTGTGAACAGCAATACTCCGTTCTTTTCCACATCACTACCAGCCATCGCACCCCATCTATCAGTTTCCGGTGGCGATTCCAATGATTTCCTGTTTGGTTTTCAGAGCTATGATCATATCGATGGTGGCGGCGGCAGTGACGTCATCATGGGCTACCTGGGTTATTGGGGCGGCACCGAACTCACCATGGCCGGCCCGCTGGAAGGGGATTGGGTCGAAGGTGGCAGCGGCAATGACTGGATTCAGGGCAGTGGGGGTGATGATCAGCTATCTGGTGGGGAGGATAACGACATTATTCAGAGTTATGATGGCGAGGATTATCTCTCCGGTGATAGCGGCAATGATGTTCTGGCTGGTGGAGCCCATGATGCGATCCTGGAGGGTGGCACCGGCGATGACGCTCTGTTCGGTGATGGATATTTTACCGGTTCAGTTGGCGTCACTACGGATAATGTCGACAACTTCGGCATAACCTACACCTACGCCGACACAGGCTATGCAACTGGTTACACTTCAGTTAATTATACCATCCACAATGATGCACCGGAACCGGGCGATGATTTTCTTTCCGGAGGGTTGGGACGTGATTGGCTTGAGGGTGGTGCGGGTAATGATATCCTGTTTGGTGGGGATGATGCCGATTCTTTATTTGGCGGTACTGGTAATGACAACCTTTCCGGTGGCACTGGTAATGATCGGCTTGTGGGTGACAACGGCGATCTGACCGGAACCGGCAACGACACCTTGTCAGGAGGAGCGGGAGCTGATCTCCTTTACGGCCTTGGTGGTGATGATGTTCTTCATGGAAACGCGGGCAATGACGAGCTGTTTGGTGGAGCTGAAGTCGATATCCTGACGGGTGGCGATGGCAGTGATTATCTCTCTGGAGGTGCCGGCAATGATACCCTGATCGGTGGTCAAGGTACGGACACTCTGGAGGGTGGAGCCGGAGTCGACAGATATATTCTCTCGGCGGGAGATGGTGTCAACTGGATTGCCGACTCGGGAGAAAATATCATCGAATTTACGAGTGTTTCCTCGCTTGAGGAACTGTCGGTATACTATGCAACCATAGCTGAGGGTGCTGCAATAAATGATCAAAATGGAAACAGTCTCTGGATTGAATACGGATCGGGGGGTCTGGCGATTATCGAAAATGGGAGGGTGAATGGTTCTCTTCACTTCGAGCTTGGTGACCACAGCATTTACAGTACGGCTGATATTCTGAACACTGTGGCCGACAATATCCAGGGCACCGAAGGCGACGACACAATTTATGCCGGGGACGGAGACGATACGCTATACGGTAATGAGGGGAATGATCAATTATTCGGTGAGGACGGCAATGACATATTATATGGCGGTTCAGGGAATGATTCACTTTATGGCGGATCGGGGGACGACTTTTTGGATGGTGGTTTAGGAGATAATCTTCTCGTCGGTAGTATCGGCAATGACACCCTGACCAGCCGGAACGGGAATGACATTCTGGTTGGTGGAACAGGTGACGATGAGTTCAGGATATTCGGCGGTGGTCATGATGTTATTGACGATACAGAGGGACAAAGTCTTGTCCGATTGAGCTCGATGTATACCGAACTCAGGTATATTTCCTACGTTGATAGCCAGGTTGTTGAAAATCCGGAAGGTCTTGATTTGATAATTGTCTTTGATGAGGAGACTACTCTAGTCATCAGAAATGGTCGAAATGCAGATCTTCCTTTTATTTATCTGTTTGGAATGCACGAGATCAGTCATGCGAACTTGTTGAATGAAGTGAACGAAGAAATAACCGGTACTGATGAAAATGATACGATCTACGCCGAAGGCGGTGACGACAGCATTAATGCCGGTGCCGGAGCGGATACCGTTTATGGTGGTTCGGGAGATGATACCCTGCATGGAGGTGCAGGGAACGATGCCCTTTTTGGGGAAGAGGGGAACGACACTCTTTACGGTGATGATGGTGATGATCTCTTAGACGGTGGTGAGGGCGAGGATGTTCTCTCAGGAGGAGCCGGGAACGATATCCTTCGTGTTGGGAACTGGCAATCCGAATACAGGAACGATCTGAGATATCTTAAACCCGATGAGGATAGTTTTGACGGGGGTGATGGCAACGACACCTTGGATCTTTTGCATGCTTCCGGTTTTATTTCTGAAAACTCTCTTGCAGTGGACGTGATTTTGGGTGATCTGAGCGCCGGTCAATTTTCTCAAATTGAGAACCTTTCTGGTTCCAGTTGCTCTGACCTGCTTATCGGTAATGCTGGAGATAATCTGATTTTTGGCGGACAAGGCGATGATATTCTGCAAGGGGGTGGCGGTGCCGATGTTCTCGACGGTGGTGAAGGACACGACAAGGCAGATTACAGTCATTCCGCTGAGGGCGTTGTCGTCAGTCTGCAAAGTGGGACAGCAGAAGGTGGTGATGCAGAAGGAGATGTTCTGCTAAATATAGAATCTGTAACCGGCTCTGCCTATTCCGACTCATTGACAGGTAATGATCTCAATAACACCTTGGAAGGTGGCAATGGTGATGACATTCTTGTTGGCGGTGGTGGCAATGATAATTTGAGAGGAGGCGAAGGGGCAAACATGCTCTTTGGAGGAACAGGGGATGATATACTTTGGGGTCGTGGTACAGGAGATAAGGGTTATGGTGGCACCGGCGCTGACCGTGTCAACATTTTTGGTGAAGGTGGAGTGTTCTACGGTGAAGAAGGGGATGATCTGCTCGTCTTTTATGAAGGCGCCAAGGATGTCATCGCTGATGGCGGAGCAGGAAACGATAGGCTCTTTAGCAATTCTTATTCCGAAGACGTTGTCATGCAGGGTGGCCAAGGAGATGATTTGCTGGTTACAGACCCGTTGCTAGCTGCATCTATCATGGAATCTCCCACAATAATGGATGGAGGTAGCGGTAATGATTACCTTCATTCACTGAAATCCGATATTTTAATCGGTGGGGATGGGGATGATCTGCTTGTCAATCAATATGCCCCTGGAATCTTGGAGGGAGGAGCCGGAAATGATATTTTATTCTGTCAACAATACAGAAATTTTTCAGGTCATGTACTGGAGGATCAGCTCACGGGTGGAACCGGTAATGATATTCTTCAGGGAGGTTGGTCGAATGATCATTATTATTTTAACTCTGGTGATGGGCATGACATTATTTATGATGAATCAGAGTCCAATACGATCTATTTTTACGGGGCGATATCTATTTCAGATATTCAGTTGACTACCGTATCTTTTCTCAACGAAATCAGCAAAACAGCATATTCTCCTGATTTTGCGGGTGGCAAACCTGAGTATTATTATGCTCTTCTGGATAACGATATATCTGAGGTCTATGAAGATCCTGATGGAGGAGAACTGCGGATTCAGTATGGACTGACAGATTCAATTACATTTGCTGTTACAGGCTCTGAGGCGAAGGCTAACTATGTGTTTACCAACGGTGATATTTATAATTACCAGGAGCTACTCTCTTGCTTAGAAGAAAACAGCGCCCCGATTGTTAATGGAGCGGTTGATTTGGGTGATCTGAACGAAGATGAAAGTTTGTTGCTTGCTTCTGCGGAGCTGCTGGCGACTGCTACCGATGCTGACGGGGACAGTCTTAGCGTTTCCAATTTGATCGTTGACAGTGGAGCCCTTATCGACAACGCCGATGGTACTTGGATTTATCGGCCAACCGAGAATTTTTATGGAACTATCAACTTTAATTACGACATCAGTGACGGAAGAGAAACTGTGACTGTAACCGCTATGCTTGAGGTCAATTCTGTCAACGATGCCCCGATTATTGCAGGCACCGTAGAACCATATCAACTACTCGGTACCTTGATTCAAGAGGGAGATGTGTCGGCATCTGACGTTGACGGTGATTTGCTGACCTATGCCGTTGATACATTACCGGAACATGGTTCTCTTGCCATCAATGATACAGGGCATTGGGTTTACACTGCCGAGGATGGCTATTGCGGAGCAGATACGGTAGTTGTTTCCGTTGATGATGGCAACGGTGGTACCGCAACAACCACCATCGATTTCACGGTCAATGTCTATAATGGCGGAGACCTCACGATTGAGGGGGATGGCCCCGCCGGTCTATTGCTGGACGGTGTCAGCCAAGGTGATCTCCAACTGGTTCGACAGGGTGACGATCTGAATATCGCTGTTGCTGATCAGGGAACCGTAACTTTAACAGATTACTTTACTGCCACCGAAAGCGGTCTTGATTGGCTGCAGACCACCGATGGTCTGGTGCACCTTGCCAAGGACGCCATCCAGGAAGGCGGCAACAGCTGGTGGCCGGTCGAATGGTTTTCTGGTCAGAATGCCGCCAATGATTTACTGTCCGGTACCTGGCGACGTGATTTCATGTATGGCCGTGGGGGGAACGATATTCTCTTTGGTGGTGATGGTATCGATTTGCTGAATGGAAATGATGGTGATGACACCTTGGTGGGTGGTGACGGCTACGATCTGCTGGTCGGTGGCAACGGTTCCGACACGCTATTTGGGGACGATGGCTGGGATTCTCTGAATGGCAATAGCGGTGATGATGCCCTGGTTGGCGGCGATGGGAATGATTTATTGCTTGGCGGAAGTGGCAACGACCGGCTATGGGGTGATCAGGGTCATGACATCTTAAACGGCGGCACCGGTGACGACACCTACACCTTCAACCTTGGTGACGGCAGTGATATCCTTTGCGATCAGTCGGGAACCGACACAATTGAATTCGCTGCCGATGTTGTAAAAGAAGAGATCGCCTTCCTCAAAACCGGCACCACCATGAAGATCGGTTACGGCGTTGATGACCAGATCACCATGAACAACTACGCCGATTCAGAAACCGGCAACCGGATCGAAACCATCACCCTGGCCGATGGCAGCTACATGACCGACGCCGACATCAACGACTTGATCCAGCAGATGTCTGCTTATGCAACGACGGAAGGGATCAGTTTGAATTCCATCGATGACGTCAAACAACAGGAACCATTGATGGCGATGATCGCTGATACATGGCATGCAGCGTAACCCGAAAACTGATAATTTTAACGCAGAGACGGAGAGTTGCAGAGAAATCAAACCTGCTTTAATACCTTTGTTTTTCTCTCCACCTCTGCGTTGAATGTTTTTGATTTGCAGGACTAATAATATTTTGGAGGGGATATTTCCTTGTTTTATCCATCACTGCGCGGGACAGTTACCTTTGTTTTGTTGCTGTCTCACTGTCTGATTGGTTCAAGCGTCTGCGCTGAAATTCTGACGTTTCAAGACGTTCTTGCCGCCGGGTTGCAGAACTCATTCGACAGCAAAATCGTTCGGGAAGAGATTGGGGTCGCTCAGGCCACTGTCGCTGAACGCCAGGCCGATTATTATCCGCAGTTATCACTGCGCTTTGGCAATGAGTATGTCCATGTCTTTGCTGAAGATGGCGACATCGTTTCCGTTGGTGATGCCATCATTGCCGATAATGCCTCCGGTTATAAACATTCCCTGATCGCAACCGCCAGGTACAATCTGTACGATTTCGGGATTCGCAAGCTCAGGGTCAAGAATTCCCTTCGTCAAGTACGCATAGTCGAACTGCAGAAACAACAATCCTCTTTTGAACTCCACAAAGAACTGCTGAATTTGTATGCCGACAGCCTGAAAGTACAACAACGGATTCAGGTGCTGGAAGCGGTTGCCGAGCGCCAAAAAACGATTTTCCAGCTGTCCAAAAAGTTGTATCAGGCCGGAACCATTGGCCGTGAACAGCTCGGAAATGCTGCGCTGGAACTGGCAGAGACACTCAGTCAGCGGGTGGAGCTGCAAACCCGCTGGCAGAATCTGCTGGAGAGTCTCAGCTTCCACACCCGGCAGAACTATCGTGCCGAAGCGGTGACTCTGGCAGACTTCCCGCAAATAGAAAAACCGGAAAAGGTTGTCAAATATGAGAGGTTTCCTTCAGTTTTGATCTATCGGCAGCAGATCGAAGCCAAGCAGGTCGAATTACTAATGATCAAACGTTCCAGGCTCCCCAGGTTGACCCTGTCGGGCTCCTACCGGATGTTCGGCAGTGATGACCACAGTTTCACCGACTCTTTGTCCAACCTGAATTCCCGTGATGCCTCGGTGACCCTGTATCTTGAATGTCCCATATTTGATGGTTTTGCCAACCGTGCCAAACAAGCCAGAATCAGGCATGAACTTGCCAGCTTGCGCTATCAGAAACAGAAAAAACAGGCAGAACTGCAGCAGGAGCTTGCTGTCACACTCAACGCCTATACTGCCTCTGCATCCATGGGAACAGAGCGCCGCGAACAATTGACCCGGATTGCCGGGCAGCAAAGCGATATCCAACGTCTGGCTGAACAACAATTGACCGACCAGATTGCTGTCCATAACCGGATTATTGAGCTGTCCCGTCGGCAACTTGAGGTCGATTTGCGCCAGGTTGATTATGCGGCTTCCGCTCTGCTGATTGCATTGATGAACGAGGCTGGATCATGAACTCGGCATTAATTGCCTTCGATGTCGTTGCCCGAATCAACCGGATCGATGTCGATATCCGTGCGATTGAGCGCGAGTTCAGTTTGCAGGAAATTATTTCTCCGGAAGAGTTGTTGCGGATTGCACAAAAGTACGATTTCAAGGCGAAACTGAAGAAAATTCCGGTGGCAAAACTGGCTGGCAGCTATCCTCTTCCCGCTATCGCCGTTGGTGCCGCTGGTGACTACACCGTGTTGCTGAAGAGTAATAAGGAGACTGGCAAGTGCTTGCTGTTCGACCCGGTGGAGAAGAAAACCATCGAAAAAACCACCGCAGAGATTGAAGCGGAGTTCGAACAGTTCATTATTTTGCGGCACAAGAAAATCAATTCGCAAGTGGTCTTCGGCTTCGGCTGGTTTTTGCAGGAGATCATCAAGTTCAAGCGGATTATTGGCGAGGTGCTGCTCGGTTCCTTCGTCGTGCAACTGTTCGGTCTGATAACCCCACTGTTTACTCAGGTGATCCTCGACAAGGTCATTGTTCATCGCAGTCTGACCACCCTTGATGTTCTGGCCGTTGCCTTTCTGGCGATTGCCGGATTTGAACTACTGCTGAATATCGCCCGGAATTATATCTTCATCCACACTGCCCACAAGCTGGATGCCAAGCTGGGAGCCAAACTGTTCAAACATCTGCTGGCGCTGCCGTTCCGCTATTTTGAATCCCGTCAGGTCGGCAATATCGCTGCCCGGGTCAGGGAACTGGACACGATCCGCGAGTTTATTACCAATAAAGCGGTCAGCGTGATTATCGACCTGTTCTTCTCATTTGTCTTTGTCGCAGTGATGTTGCTCTACAGCATCAAGCTGACCCTGGTTGTCCTCGGGTTTGTTTCGGTAATCGCACTGCTCTATCTGATCATCACCCCGGAACTGCGCCGTCGCCTGGAGAATAAATTCCAGATGGCCGCTGCCTCCAATTCCTATCTGGTCGAATCAGTCACCGGAGTGCAGACGATCAAATCATTGGCAATCGAAGGAACTATGCAGAACCGCTGGGAGGATCATCTGGGGCGCTATGTCAGTTCCAGCTTCAATCTGGCCAATATGTCAAACATCTCCGGGGCGGTCTCCGGAACCCTGCGCCGCCTGATGACGATTTCAGTGCTCTATCTCGGGGTCAAGGCGGTGCTGCAGGGCGATCTGACCATCGGTCAACTGATCGCCTTCCAGATGTTTTCCGGGCAGTTTGCCGGGCCGGTGTTGCGGCTGGTCAACCTGTGGAACGAATTCCAGCAGGCGCTGCTGTCAGTTGACCGACTCGGGGATATCCTCAATCATCCTACAGAGGTGACCACCGACAAAGCGATCACCCTGCCACAGCTCAAAGGAGCATTGAAGCTCGACCAGGTCTCGTTCAAATACTCACCCGATGGCCCCAAAGTCCTGAATGAAATTTCCGTGGATATTCAACCGGGGATGAGCGTTGGCATTGTCGGCCGCAGCGGGAGCGGCAAGAGTACCCTGGCAAAGCTGCTGCAGCGCCTCTATATCCCCACCGAAGGGGCGATCTATATCGACGAGATCGATGCCCGCCACTTGAACCCATCCTGGTTGCGTTTCAATACCGGCGTGGTGTTGCAGGAAAATTACCTGTTCAGTGGCACGATCCGCGACAATATTGCTTTGCCGAAGCCGGATGCACCGATGGAGCTGATTCTGCAGATGGCTCAGATCGCCGGAGCTCATGAGTTTATCTCGCAACTGCCTGAAGGTTATGATACCGCGGTCAGTGAACGTGGTTCTTCGCTGTCAGGTGGGCAACGGCAGAGGATTGCTATTGCCAGGGCGTTGATCACCAATCCGCGCCTGCTGATCTTTGATGAGGCCACCTCAGCCCTTGACTACGAATCGGAAAAGATCATCCAGAACAACATGCAGGCGATCAAGAAAGGGCGCACAACGCTCTTGATTACTCACCGGTTGGCAACAATTCAAGATAGCAACCTGATTCTGGTTCTCGATAAAGGCTGTCTGGTTGAATCGGGAACCCATGCCCAGCTACTCAAACAGGGTGGCTATTACCATAACCTCCATTCACAGCAGGGTCGATAATGTTCAAGCCTGCAGATGATCATCACGAATTCAAACCGCTGTTGGTTGAGATTGAGGATCGACCACTCAATCCATTGGGTCGGGCAGTCTTCTGGATTGTCATTGCCGCAATCCTGTTTGCCTGCCTGTGGATGTTCTTCGGCAAGGTTGATGTGGTGGTGACTGCCCGTGGCAAGGTGATCCCCAGTGGCGAAGTTAAAACGATTCAGCCGCTGAATGCTGGCGTGGTTCGTAGTATTCTGATTCAGTCAGGTGATTATGTGACCAAGGGGCAGCTGCTGATGGAAATCGATCCTTCTGATGTCGATCCTGAACTGGCTTCTATGCGGGCAGACCATAAACAGGCGGAACTGGAAATCGAGCGAATCAATTCATTGCTTGAAGGTCGCAAATTTAAAGTGAACAATGAACAATACGATGTGGACGTTCTGCAAGTTCAGCAGGATATTTATGCCGCCGAACACGAGCGGCTGAAGAAACAGATCCGAGTTAAACAGGAAACTCTACTCCAGCTGGACGAACAGTTGGCTGGAGAAGACAACGTAGCCGTGCAAGCCCGCTATATGTCCGGGGTGCTGGAAGAGAAGCTCATCAGGCTGGAAAAAGTCAGAGATATCATCAGTCGCGACGAATATGAAAATACCCGGAGCGAAATGAAAAGGTATCGCTCTGAGCTGGGATCTTCGCAGCATCGCAGTGCCGAACTTTCTGCCCGGAAAACTCAGACAATTCAGGAAATTGCCTACATCAAAGAAGAGTATCGGAATCGGCTGCTGACCGAACTGACGGAAAAAAAGCAACGCTATCTTTATCTGCAGTCGAAGATTGAAAAGGCAGAATTTATCAGTACCCGGCAGCAGATTACTTCCCCGGTCGATGGCTACGTTTCGCGCTTGCTGTTTCATACCATCGGTGGTGTCGTGACCCCGGCAGAAAAACTGGCATTTATTGTTCCAGATAACTCGCAGTTGTTGATCAAGGCCACGTTGTTGAGCAAGGATATGGGATTTGTCGCTGAGGGTATGGCGGCATCGATTAAAATTGATACTTTCAGCTTTCAGAAGTATGGAACGATTGGTGGTAAAGTGATTCAGGTCTCTAAAGACAGTATTGAGGATGAACGCTTGGGTCTTGTCTATGAAATGTATATCGCGCCGGAGAAAAATACCCTGCTTGTTGACGGCGTAGAAACTCCGATCTCGGCAGGTATGAGTGTCACTTCTGAAGTTAAAATTGGTAAACGCCGGATTGTCGAATTTTTCATCTACCCGCTGATCAAATATCTGGATGAAGGAATCAGTGTGAGGTAGTGCCCAGACTTTAGATCACAACAACTTGCACCTTGTTTTGCTCGGTTATTAGCCATCAGAGTCGGAAATTTGCTGTTGAAAAAAATAAAAATGGTTGTGGAACAACAGCTTACCGCTTGCTGTGCTTAAGGACTGCAGGTTGTTAGTCCCGTGAGAGCAGCGCTCTATTCCTCTGTTTTCGGACTATATTGACGTTTCAGCCAAGAACTGAGGCCGTCGAGTCCGGGGAACAGAACCCGCTCGGTAATATTGGCCTGGTCAAGTTTGTCGCGGATCTCCCATTTCAGTGCCCCGGGAATGACTATTTTTCGCCACAGCTGAGGGTGCTTATGCAGCCAGCTATTCAGAGTGCGAGTTGAATCTGGCATCACCGAGAAAAACCCGAACTGGTTAGTGATCCGATCATCGATAGAGGGCGGTTCAAAAAACAGGACAAAGTCGTCACTGCCGAGCCGGGTTAGTTCGTTGAGACTGGAAACTGTTTCAGAAAGCATTTCCACAGTAAATACATTCGCCCCCTCTTCTTCCAATTTGTTCCGTAGCCGTTGCGGTAGCAGCTGATGGCTTTTGAGATAATTCACCGCCCATATTGCTCCGTTCTGATCAAAGTGAGAAATATTTGCTGTCGCAAAATGGAGAGCTACATAGGGGGAATAAGTCCAATCGAGTAGCCGTGTCGGTAACCCATAATGCTGTGCGACCGAAAGCCAATGCCAGATGGAATCTTGTTCAACGACACTGCGCCGGGCATATTTCTTAAAGTTCCGGAGCAAGTGGTGCTCCAGGGGAGCATAGTTACCTCCAAGCCGAATCAACGTGGTTTCCAGACGGTAATTCGTATCCGCAAGACCGCGAAAGGCATAGCGGGATCGAAAACGACCCAATTCGCTATTCCAGGCATCTTCAAACAGCTCATCCTGTAAGTGTGCCCAACTGGTAACGGTTATCTTCTGCATAAAAATGATCCTCTACTACAACAGTGCACTGGCGGCATTTGCCAATGGAGAACGTTCACCTCGGGTCAGAAGAATATGGCCAGCAAGGGGACTGTTCCGGAAACGTTCAACGACATAGGTCAACCCGTTACTGGATGCGTCGACATAAGGATTGTCGATCTGTTCCGGATCGCCGGTGAGAACTATTTTAGTCCCTTCCCCAGCCCGGGTTATGATCGTTTTGACTTCGTGAGGGGTCAAATTCTGTGCTTCGTCAACGATCATATACTGGCGTGGGATCGAACGACCACGGATGTAGGTTAACGGTTCGACCGAAATAATCCCCAGTTCTTTAAGTTCTTCATGGCGTTGCTGTTTCCTGCGGACGCCACCATCGCTGAGCAACAGGTCAAGATTATCGTTGATCGGTTGCATCCATGGCAACAACTTTTCTTCAATATCCCCGGGGAGAAATCCGAGATCACGCCCCATCGGAAATACGGGTCGAGAGACGAGTAGTTTTGAATAAAGGCTGGTCTCCGTGACAGCCTGTAAACCGGCAGCCAATGCCAGCAGGGTTTTACCGGTTCCGGCGCAACCAACCAGAGTGACCAGATGGATTTCCGGGTGAAAGAGTAATTCCAGAGCAAACTTTTGTTCCAGGTTGCGCGGGGTAATTCCCCAATAGCCTTCCTGCGGGGTATTGCGTAGTGGCAGGACGGCGTTCTGTTGTGGGTCAAAACGGCCAATGGCTTTCTGCTGAAGATTATCTACCGCTTGCATGTTCAGACAAATATGTGGCGGAAATGCCTGTTCAATATTGCTGAGTTGCTGTTCACGGAAGAACTGGTTGATTTGCTCACTGACCAGGTCGAGCTGTTCTGTTCCTGGATAAAGATCGTCCAGAGAGATTTTATCTGTTTCGTAATCTTCAGCCTGAATTCCGACGGCATGAGCTTTGATTCTCAGGTTGATATCCTTGGTTACCAGAATAACCGGACCATTACAACCATGTTTTTCCTGAATGGCGAGGGCAAGAATCTGGTGATCAACACAGGGAGAACGTAATTCTTGCGGCAGCTGGTCGAGGCAACTGTTTTGTGTGACTACAACCCGCAATCGCCCTCCATTCTCCAGAGGAACGCCCCCATTGGTCAGTACCCCGTTTTGTCGGAGCCGATCAAGCTCTCGCGAGGTCTGACGCGCATTGCGGCCGTTTTCTGTTCCATCTTTTTTAAAGTGGTCAAGTTCCTCTATGACCGGAAGGGGGAGAATGACTTCATTATCTTGAAAACTGTGGATTGAGTTAGCGTCGTGAAGTAATACATTGGTGTCGAGAAGATAGTATTTTTTTGACAAGGTGGGCTCCTTTAGAAAAAGAATTGCCCAATCATCAAGGGTGAATGTTAAGAAAATATGTGGAAGTGAAGAAAATAGCCGAGTGGGTTTTAGATGGGCGCTAACACGATTTTGACACAATAGTAACAATCTGGAAATAATTGACAATTAGAGTGCAGACAATTGAAACCAAGGAGAAGTGGTTATAATATGTCTGGCAAGTTGAAATTACTCCCATCGACCGGCAAACAGCGCCCGACTGATCTGGAAAGCTGTTTTGCTGCCCTCGGAATCAATTTCGAAACAGAACTGCTCAGTCAACTTCCGTTTACCAATAACGATGTCAGTGCTGGATCTGAAACCGAACTGCAAGCTGTCGTGGTAGGTAATCGAGAGCAAGTGGATCTGCCAAGAGAGATAGAGCAGTCAAGGTTTTTTGCCAACTTGCAACGCCGAACCCGCAGCGGAGAGACTCCGGAAAAACTTCTTTCTGAACTCCAGGCATTTCTTTCTAACCAGAACAATCAGATCTGGGAGAATAGCTGGGTTCGTTTTCCCCGAAGACGTTTATCCCGTTTTGCCGAAAAAGTATTTACCCGCGATCTCCTGGCAAATAAAGAATATCCACAAGAGGGGAATCGCAAGGATGCAGATCGCTATGCTGTGACCGGAAAAAACGGTGAACCCTATCTCCGTATACCGATCAGCTATCTGGTTAAGCTGGCACTCGCTGACCTGCTCGGCAACCAGCATCTGGCATCAAGCCCTTTGGAATCTGTCGGCAAGTCGTTGCTGGATCATTATCTGAACGATAATACTTCGCCAGAGACGTTATCTTTTCATATTGAAATGCTCTCCCCTGAACGTGGAATGGGACAAGCGCTGGCCAAAGAGACGGCAAAACGCTTCCTCTTTACTCAGTTGCTGGTGCGCTATGCCAACCTGCAATTCGGCTTACTGGAAGAGGGGCAGGAGGCGATGATCTATTTTGCTCCCCATCCGCCACTACGCCAGAAATCTCTCAATGATATCATTCCTGACGCCTTTTATCGCCAACTTTTCATGAGCCCGTGCCTTTCAGGTTGGAACTGTGGCGAGGAGAAGCACAGTTATATGGGGCTATGCCATCTGGTACTCAGCCGGAGTCAGTTGAATGCCGTTGCCAAGTTGCGTGAAGCGGGAATTATTACCAACAATCTGGTGGTGCTGCCGAATCTTTCCAATACCAGCTTGTCGAATAACGGGGTTCACATCAGCCTTGGTAGCCAGAAGCTGACAGCGGCTTGCCGTGATCAGGAGAGTGAGTTCGGTTCGGGGCATGAAAAGTTTCTCGGCGATCTGTCCAGTAAGATCATGGAGCATTTCCTGCCATTATTTGCCACGACCTACAGTGCTGCACCATATCGATTGTCATTCTCCGATTTTCATCCGGAAAACGCACTTGGTTTCCTGCCGCATCAGCTTGATTTTACCCACTTACGGATGTTCTGGCGGCGCTGGAAAAAGAAAGCCAGTCTCTCCTGTTTTGGTCATCCTCTAACCCCTTTTGGCCCCCACTGGCTGGATCGTTCTTTGAGCAAGGCTTTTGCTCTGCGGGGAGATCTGGTGCCCGATTTCCGCTTGCTCGATTATCCGATCTGCTTTTTAAGTACCGAGCAGAGTCCGGCATATAGTGGTGTCATCGGCAATCAGGAACAACTAAAAGAGGATCTGACTGATATGGGGATATTCGATAAGCAGATGTCTCTTTATCAGTTTTTTAAGCTTCGTGATCACGCCGGTATGGGCTTCAGTGGTTTTGAAGGGAGGCACTACAGTCTGTTTCCAAACTTGGAGAAAGATCTTGGTGGAGCGACCAATCTTCAGGTTCTGATCACTGCTCTGGCGTTTAAATACATGGCAAGCGGGCAGGTTCGTCATCGCCATATTCCAGATACCCCATTCGTAGAAAGTGAACGGCGGCAGATCTTTTTTGGCATGGCGGTCGGTATTCCAACTTTTTTTGTCCTGCGGATAACCCGGAATCGTTTTTTGCTGAAGATTTTGAAAAGAACCGACCGGATTCGTACCAGTCGGCGTTATCCGAGGTATTTACGCGTCTATCATCAAGATTACTGTAACGCTCTGCTGGAATTGTTACGTGAAGATGGTGCCGATCTCATTGAGATGTTCGGGTTCGCGCCGCTCCTTGATGATTTGCAACAGCGGCTCGAACAACCACGGAAATATTCTGCGGCAGGGCGATTGGTTCGTGAAATTGTCGGGAACAAGGGGGAGAGTGCATTGAAAGTGGACGCGGATGAATTTAATCAGGCCGCGGAGAAATACTATCGCGAGAATCTGCGCCGACAACACATGCAACAGGCTATCGAATTTCTTCAAGAAGATTTGCGGCAGATTGAGAACGGTACGGAAGCAATCGATCGGGGACTGCGACCACTGGTTTCTGTCCTGCTGCCGGGGAGGAGTGCTTCGGCGTTCTGTCTGGCGGTCAAACAAGATCTGCTTGACGATCAGCTTGGTCGTCAACCATTACAGCGAATGCTTAACCTGATGTTATTGGCAGAACACCGTGATCGGCTTCTGGCAGAGCAACATCTCACGTCGACACAGGAGAATTATGAGCCTGACCCATCAATATATCGAGAGAGCGAGCGGACGAGTCTGTAATGAACCGTTTTTTGCTGACCGGATTGTCCAATGGCTTTACCATCCGGTACGCGAAAAGGCGCCACAACTTTTCCAGATTCTGACCAGTGCGCGGGTTTCTAACCTGCTGGGGTTTTTCAACTACGACTTGGCGTTAGCGACCAAAGTTTTGGGGAATCAACAGTTTTTACGTGAGGCAGGAGTTAATTTGGGAGAATGTCTTGACCCGCCGCGAAAACTGGACACAGCCAGGAAAGTCTTTGAGCGAAAAATTCGTTACTGGATCTACCGGCCAATGCCGGAACAGCAGGAAGCGATTGTTTCTCCCGCCGATGCGCGGGTGATTGTCGGCTCGCTGGATGAAATCTCCGACATGGAGATAAAAGGGAAGTTTTTCAGTTATGACGAGCTGTTTGGTAAACAGAAAACCACCTGGCTTGATTGCTTCAGAGATGGGGGTTTTGCCCTGTTTCGGCTGACCCCGGACAAATATCACTATAACCATACCCCGGTCGCCGGAAAGGTTGTTGACTATTATCAGGTCGATGGCTGTTTTCACTCCTGTAATCCACAGGCAATTATTACTGAAGCAACACCTTTTTCAAAAAATCGGCGCGTCGTCACCATCATCGATACTGATGTTGCAGGTGGAACGGGTGTCGGAAAGGTGGCGATGCTGGAGATTGTTGCCCTGATGATCGGTGATATCGTCCAATGTTATAGCGAGTGCTGCTATGACAATCCGCAGGAGGTAAAAAAAGGGATGTTTCTTGCGAAAGGCTCCCCGAAAAGTCTCTATCGACCCGGGAGCAGTACCGATGTGCTGCTGTTTGAAAAGGGGCGAGTTGAATTTGCCCAGGATTTGTTGGCGAATCGGTTGCGCCAGGATGTACAGAGCCGTTTTAGTGCAGGATTCAAACATCCCTTGGTGGAAACGGATATTCAGGTCAGATCATTATTAGGAACGGCAATGAAACGCTAATATCGATAAAGTCAGGAGCGAAAAATGACCAACGAACTGTTTGTTCTGTTTCTGCTGATTGTTTTCGGGTTAATGCTGGGCTGGGGATTCAGAGTTCTCCCTCGAGATGGTTGGCAGATGCTGGCGACTGTGCCGATTCGGCCATCAGGGAATGGCCAATGGCAAGGGGTTAATCTGACCTGGTACGGGCTGTTGACAGCGAATGCCTACCTGGTTGGTTTGCTGCTGCTGATTGTTCTGCTGGGGGCAGCAGAGGTGCCGTTGATTGGAGCCCTTCTGGTTGCGTTGGGATTACTGATTCTCTGCATTCCGGCTTCACGGCTGATTGCTAGAATCGTTGAAGGGAAAGCCCACACGTTTACCGTTGGCGGGGCGGTTTTTGTCGGAATTTCAGCCGCCCCCTGGATTGTCCAGTTGGTCAGTCGAATCACTGCTGAACAATTGCCAGTCCTGACAATGTTAGCAGCAATCAGTATCGCCTATGCTTGCGGCGAAGGACTTGGAAGGCTTGCCTGCATCAGCTTTGGTTGTTGCTACGGGAAGCCAGTTGCACAATGCGCTCCTTTGGCGCAACACTTTTTTGCCCGCTGGAATTTTTCTTTTCATGGAGAAACCCGTAAGATTTCTTATGCCAGTGGCCTGGAGGGGGAACCTGTGGTTCCGATTCAGGCGATTACGGCACTGCTTTATGTTGGTGTCGGTCTGCTCGGGACAGAGCTGTTCCTGCATGGAAAATATCTGGCAGCATTCGCGGTAACAATAATTGTGACTCAGCTTTGGCGGGTTATCTCAGAATTATTCCGTGCAGATTTTCGTGGCAACAATAAATTTTCTGTTTACCAGATTATGAGTTTGGTCGCCATTCCTTACGCGTTGGGCTGTGCCATCTACTTTAATTCAGTGAGTACCGCTAAACCACAGTTGGAATTGGGATTAGTGGATCTCTGGCAACCGGGAACACTGCTGTTTTTACAGCTGATCTGGCTTGCCTTGTTTCTCTATACCGGTCGCAGCACTGTGACCGGAGCCAACCTGAGTTTCCATATCCACCGTGAGCGTATCTGAAAGTCAAAACTTGTCCGGTGGATATTTAAAGAGGCTGGGGGCACTGCTGAAGACTCAATTGCAGCAGGGACTTCAGCCTCGCCAGTTGGCTCTGGCTGTGGCAGTCGGCGCAACGGTCGGTGTTTTGCCAGTCATCTGGGGAACCAGTATCCTCTGTTTTCTGCTTGCCTACGGACTGCGTCTGAATCAAGTCATTGTGCAACTGGCCAACTATCTTTTCTTCCCGCTGCAGATTCTATTGTTTCTCCCTTACCTGCAAGGCGGAGAAAAACTTTTTCATACTGAACTTCTGCCAAGCAATCCTGCGCTATTTTTTGAGCAGATTCAAGCAACACCCTGGGCGTTCTTACAACAATTCTGGCAGATTAATTTACAGGCAGTAGTGGCCTGGCTTATGACGGCTCCGGAGGTGTTTCTCAGTGTGTTTTCCCTGTCTTTTTTGTTGATCTCCCGACTGAGCAGAAGGATATAGGAATCACCACTCTAAACTGAAAAAACACTGATCAACTCCTCCTGACCACCTCATCACACAACGATAACTTTACCCTAATGGAATCCTTAATAAACAGAACTATCTTGAGCACATCTTATATAGAACAAGTCTCATTTAAATAAAGGAGCACTTGGAGAGGTGGGGATCTGATGGCTCCGGGCAAACAATCAAGGGGAATTTATATGGGTAATCTGGTTATTGATATTGAAGGGATGAATAAGACTTTTGGCCAAAGAAAAGTTCTTAAAAATATCAATTTTAAAATTCAGGCTGGAGAAATGGTGGGTTTAATTGGAGCTTCCGGCTCGGGAAAATCGACCCTGATTCGTTCGATTGCCGGTCTGGAAGGGATGGATCAAGGGAGTAAACATATCAAACTATTTTCTGCGGTGACGCAACTAAGCAACAAAAAAACCCCGAATCAGCGCTCATTAAGGCGCGACGTTGGGGTCATTTTTCAGCAGTTCAATCTGGTTGGTCGGCTCTCACTGCTGACCAATGTCCTGATCGGTCGACTTGCCCATAATTCTTCCTGGAAAGGGTTACTCAAACTTTTCCCCCATACCGAAAAAATCAAAGCGCTGGAAGCTCTTGAACGGGTCAACATGGTTGAGTATGCCCACCAGCGCTCATCAACCCTTTCTGGTGGACAGCAACAACGCGGCGCAATTGCCCGGGCTCTGACCCAGGAAGCCAAACTGATTCTTGCTGATGAACCCATTGCCTCACTTGACCCGGCGTCCTCCGATCGCGTTATGAATCTGCTTTGCGATATCAACCGCCAGGATGGGACGACAGTGGTGGTTTCGTTGCATCAGTTCGAAGTGGCGACAACCCGCTGTGAACGCATCATTGCTCTAAAAGAGGGAGCAATTGTTTATGACGGCAAGTCCTCTGGAATTAGCCGGGATGATCTCATTGACCTCTATGGTGTCGAAGACGGGGTTTGCGGTCTTGGTGCCGAACGTCCCGAACCAATTATGAAAGCCGGATAGTGATTCTTCAACAGAGACTCTGTTGATTATTTCTAACAACAAAAAAGGAGAAGAGAAAAATGTTGAAAAAGTTGGTTTTCACCTTGTTATTTACCCTGATGGTTTGTGGTTCTGCTCTGGCAAAGATGCCAAAGCAGCTCAATTTTGGAATTATTGCAACCGAATCGAGTTCAGCGCTGGAAAAAAGCTTTGGTCCCTTCGTAAGAGAGATGGAAAAATCTCTCGGTATCCCGGTAAAAATGTTTTTTGCTTCCGACTACGCTGGCGTCATTGAAGGAATGCGTTTCAAAAAGGTTGATCTTGGCTGGTTCGGCAACAAATCTGCCATCCAAGCGGTTGATCGTGCTGGCGGGGAAGTTTTTGCCCAGACAATTAAAGCCAACGGCGAACGGGGCTATTATTCTCTCTTGATTACCCATAAAGATTCTGATCTGAACTCACTTGAGGATGTCCTTAAGTGTGACAAGACGAAAACCTTTGGCAACGGTGATCCGAACTCAACCTCCGGTTTTGCAATCCCGGGATATTATGTCTGGGCTCTTCATAACAAAACCCCGGAAGAATGTTTCAAACGGGTGGTCAGTTCTAACCACCAGGGCAATGCTATTGCTGTGGCAACCAAAAAAGTTGATGTGGCAACCAATAATACTGAATCGATCTATGATCGTCTGGTAAAGACCAATCCTGAGATGGCGGCAAATATTAAAGAAATTTGGCGTTCTCCTTTGATTCCTTCTGATCCGATGGTATGGCGCAAAGATCTTCCGGAAGAACTAAAGCAAAAGATTCTCTTTTTCTTTATTCAGTTCGGGCGTTTTGGCAGTCCAGAAAAAGTTAAATTTGAACGGGAAATTCTGGCCAATACTTCCGACGGTTGGGGGCCTTTCCTCGCATCGTCTGATGCCCAGTTACTAGATGTACGCCAGATCGAAGCCTTTAAAAAGAAACTGAAAGCGGAAAGAAAAGGTGATCAGGATGGCATCAAGAAGGCCAATACTGAATTGGCTGAGCTGAAAAAAATGGCACTTATCGTTGGTAAGGCCGGTTATTAATTTGCAGGAAAATTCCAGGGTGTTTGCGGTTTCATAACAGCAAGCACCCTGTTATCGAAAGGTGCCTGGCGGGGAAGAAAGCAGAAGGATCTTTCCCGCAGGTGCTTTTCCATTCAAGCAGAAAGAGGCAGGTCATTCATGATTAATTCCAGTACGCAACTCTCCCCGGCAGTCGCAGAACAGCTCAAACCCCGCTGGTCAAAAACTATCACCAACGCCTGTGGTGCCCTCCTTTTAGCCGTGTTGCTGGGAATCTCTTATTATCCAGCCGAAATGAATAACTGGCCGATGTTGTTTAGCGACGCAGGAAACATGCTGATCTTTCTGAAAGACTTTCTCCATCCTGATTTTAGCGACCTGGGTATGTTTATTCAGAAAATGTTGGAAACCGTCTACATGGCGTTCTGGGGAAGCTTTTTATCGGTTTTTGTCGGAATCTTCCTGGCTTTACTCTCTTCCAACAATGTGGCTCCGGCGTGGGTGGTTTTTCCCGCACGACGCTTGATGGATTCTGCACGAGCTATTAACGAGCTGGTGTTTGCCATACTTTTTGTCGCATCGGTTGGTTTGGGTCCCATGGCTGGGGTTATGGCCTTATTTGTCCATAATCTTGGTGTTATTAGTAAATTGTTTTCTGAGGCGGTTGAAGCGATTGATATGCGCCCGGTTGAAGGTATCCGTTCCAGTGGCGGTGGCTATCTGCATGAAATTATTTACGGTGTCATTCCCCAGGTTTTACCCCTCTGGAGTAGCTTGACCCTCTATCGTTTCGAAACCCTGGTTCGCTCTGCAACCGTTCTGGGAATTGTTGGTGCCGGTGGAATTGGTTTTACCTTCTACGAATCTTTTCGCGCATTTCAATATGATCGGGCTTCGGCAATTATTATCGTTATGATTATAACTGTCAGCTTGATTGATATGCTCTCCTCAAAGCTCAGAAAGATCCTGATCTGATCACTACCACTTCAGCCAACGCAGCAAACAAGTCTGTGAAGTCTCTCTGTAACTGCTGTTTTTAGAAAAGCAAAGGGCATTACGTCACAATACGTAATGCCCTTTGAAGTGAATCTGTCATATTTTTAAATAAACTATTTCTTTAAAGCTTTTTTGAGTTTTTTCAGCTTACCTTCTTGTTTCTGAATTTTAGCTTTTCTTGCTTTGATTTCCTTTTTAATTGTCTTTGCTTTTTTAGCCACGAGTGTTCTCCTTTTTGGTGTGCGTGTTTGTGTATATTTGTCATTCTCGGTGGTGTCAAACCAATCACAAAAAGACACTATTGAGTATATTTAACAAATATACAATGTATATATAAAGCATACCTTCCATGGTTTCTCATGTCAAATATTTTTTCCAGTCCAGACTAAAAACTAACACAATCCCAACAAAACTAAGCTAAAGCTCTGATTCACAATTTTATATGGTAAGGGAAATCCAATGGCTACAGTGATTTTTAAAAATGAATTAGAAGAGAAGCAGCATGAAGAAGCGATCAGAACTTTGTGCCAGGAGTATCCTGAAAAGCAGCAGTTCATCCGTAACAGTTATCTGGATACCTTGGAACCAATGATTTTCGATGCCCAGATCAGGACATATCTTTCTATTTTTGTCATTCGTAAAGTTAAAGCATTATTGTAAGTTTTCAGATATCAGCGGCATGACGGATAGCTTTAAACTGCTTTTCTCTGGAGATGGCTGTAACTGTATTCAAGCTCTTCCTGAGCTTCGATACTCAGTGTGGCAATCGGCCATGCGAGTAATCTGCGCAGTCCGATCTCTTCCTCAGATTGGAGACAATAGCCATAGCTTCCATCTTCAATTCTTTCCAACGCCGCATCAATCTGGCGAATAAGCAGCAGTGAGCGTTGCCCGTTAATATAAGCGATGTTGCGACTGGTATTCTCAGCCACCTGATCAATGATATCCGGGACTCTAGAATTTTCTCGGTGTAATTGTCTGTGTCCGCGGCGACTTTCATTGACCAAAAAGTCTCGCCAGTGAGTCAGCTGGGCTCGGAAATATGATCTGTGCTGTTCGCACATATAAGGCTCTTCTTCGCTTGGAGTGCAGTCTTCGTAAAAATCATTCATCATAACCTCCCGATTCTGAAATCAGATTGCTACCAAAGCAATTCTCAACGTTGCGATATTAGTTTCTATATTTTACTCTTGTGTCAGGACTAGGTAAGGCTTTAATTCATGTTGCAATTAATTAAGTCCGGTTCGTCACGCAGCCTTCAATTTATGAACAATCTGCATCAGGTTGGCAGCTGACTCCCCGGTTGCATCGAAATAGCGACCACGCAGCTCGGTGATTAACAATCCTTCGTACAGATGCAGGAAACAGGCAAACAGACTGGTAAAATCGATGTTTCCCCAACCGATCGGCATGTGAGAATCTCCTTTACCCAGAGGGATCTGATGGGTTTGTTGCTTTTCTGTATGGAAGACCGCCCCACCGAAGTTGTCATGCACATGGCAATGGCGGATTAACGGAGCGATTTGTCTGACGGCAGCAACCGGATCAAATCCATAGAAATTTGCCGCCATGTTGAGATGACCGAAGTCGAGAGTAATGCCGACATTCGGCCGGTTGATTCGTTCGACTTGTCGCTTCAGGTCGGCAATGCTTTCCGCGTAACAGTAGGGAGAATGGTAGCGATACGGGCGGGCATTCTCCATAGCAATCGTCTGCCCCGGGAACTCATCGGCAAAATTCTGTAATATTTCGGCTTCCAGATCGAGAAGAAGGTGTTGTTTTTCGCTTGTGACTTCCAGTTTTCCCAGCGAGCCAAATGTTTCTTCAGCCTGAAAGCGACCGGGATGATAGACCATCACCTCAGCATTAATCTTTTTAGTAAATTCCAGACTGGCACCCATAACATCCAGGTGGAGATCAGACTCTTCTTCATCCATAAGGTTTAATGGATTGGGCGCATGAACGCTGTAAGAAAGCGGATAGCTTTCCAACAGCTGACAGATATCTGCCAGCCGTTTTGGATCCAGCTGCCCATTGCGGATAACATCTGTGCCATGAACCCCTATTTCTGCAGCAGCAAGACCAAAGCTGACAAAAGAATCAAGATCACTTTTAAGCTTTTCAAGGTGACCGTCGATCCGAACTTCACTGATATTACTGCCGATCCTTAGCATGTCCGAAAAACCTCCCGACCATCAACAAAGGTACGTTGAATGCGAGGAAAGTGACTGCCGTTGCCAACCAGAATCAAATCTGCAGCTTTGCCAACCTCAATAGAGCCAGTCTGCCGATCTATCCCGACCGCTCGAGCCGGATTGAGACTGGTCATCTTAACCGCCTCGGGTCGTGATTTTAAACCCAGAGAGACCAGCGTGAAAACCGCATGCAAAAGGGTCATGGGAGCATAGTCGGAGCAAAGGATGTCACCATAGCCCAGAGCAATTGCCTCACGAGCATTCAGGTTCTTTGATTGTGAAACACCGCGAAATACATTGGGTGAGCCGAGCAATGTTTGTACTCCCTGAGCTCTGGCCGCTTGTGCCGTTTCCATATTGACCGGAAACTCTGAGAGTCCAATGTTCTGTTCTTTCAGCCAGGCGATTTTTTCAGGGCTGTCATCATCGTGAGAGGCGATAGCAATCTGCTTGTCCCGACAGAGATTGAGTAATTCTTCGATATGTTGTTGTGAATCGTTCTGGCGAGCCTGAAGTTTTTTTTCGATTATTTCATCTAGCTCCGTTTCGCTCTTTTTGTAAACAGAGCCATAATATTTTTTAAAAGAGGCTATGGTTTTAAACTGACCTTGCCCCGGAGAATGATCCATAAAGGAAAAGAGGTTCACTTGATCTGTTTCGATAAGTTCTTTCAGTATTGGCACAGCACTTTTATCGGTGATTTCAAAACGGGTGTGAACTCTGGTCTTAACCCGGAAGTTACTCTGCAGCTCATTGACCTTGCGCAGAACTGATGCCGCCATCTGATTAGCACGGATGCCGATTTCCTGGTCGGCGAATGAGAGTGAGTGATACATGGTGGTGACTCCACATCCGGCTAAATTTTTATCCAGCTCAGATAGGGCGATATCGGCAGGGAAAAACGTCTGCGGTCGCGGTTCGATCCCTTTTTCAACCGCATCGCAGTGAAGGTCGATAAAGCCAGGTAACAGATATTGACCCTTGGCATCGATACAGTTAGAGCCAGGTGCTGCTTTGCCTTGAGAAATGGAGCTAATCAAACTGCCAGCAATGGTCACCGTTGCATCCTCAAGAACCTCAAGGGGCGTAACCACCCGGGCGTTAATGATCGTAATATTTGCCATTGTCGGTCATCCTTTTAGAGAGTGTAGATCTGACTGGCGGTTCTATTCATAACGTCCTGGTCATGGAAAATTCCGACCATGGTTGTTCCTTGCTCGCGCAATTCATTCAACAGCTCCAGAACCAGGTCGATAGATTTTGCATCCAGTGAGGCGGTCGGTTCATCAAGTAATAGCAGCCGTGGTTTCCAACCGATTGCCCGGGCAATATTGACCCGTTGCTGTTCGCCACCACTGAAGGTTGCCGGGTAAGCATCAAAAAGTTCCTGTGGAATGTGCAACCTTTCGAGTAGATTGCAGGCTCTTGCGCGAGCCTCCGCCTGGGTACCGCCATTGCGGGTAATGATTGGCTCTATCACCAGGTTAATTGCCGAAACCCGCGGAATGACATTAAGAAATTGGGAAACATAGCCCATTTCCCGGCTGCGGATCTCAAGCAACAAACGCTCTGGAGCGTTGACCAGGTTGACTCGTCCAAAATTGGCGGAGTCATACCAGATCTGTCCAGAACTAGCCAGATAAGTGCGATAAATGCACTTGAGAACAGTGCTTTTCCCCTTTCCACTCGACCCGGCCAGGGCGAAAAATTGACCCGGCTCAACTTTGAAAGAGATGTTGCTGCAACCATGGACCTGGATGTTATTTAAAATCTGGATATTGAAGGTTTTATTAAGATTTTCGACACTGAGCATTTATCTCATCCTTTTGCGGGGCGTGGACAATTACAGCTGAGAAGCAACCAAGAGCTGCGAGTAGTGATGCTGTGGATCTTGAAGAATCTGATCGGTCAGCCCCGATTCAACGACCCGACCATGTTTCATCACCATGGTGCGATTGCAGAGGAGATTGATAACACCAAGATCATGCGATACAACCAACATCGATAACTGGAATTCACGTTGTAAACCGCGGATCAGATCAAGCACTCGGGCTTGTACCGAAAGGTCGAGACCGGTGGTGACCTCATCCAGCAACAGCAGCAAGGGATTATTGGAGAGTGCTTTGGCGATCTGCACCCGTTGCTGCATCCCGCCGCTGAAATTTTTCGGCGGCTCATCCATCCGTGAAATCGGTATTTCGGTCTTTTCCAACAGCGCAGATGCCCGTTCACGCATCTTGCCGATATGTCGCCAACCGGCGCCAAGCAACCGTTCAGCAATATTTCCGCCGGAGCTGACATTCATCCGTAAACCAAGATAAGGATTCTGATAAACGATCCCCATCAGAGCATTGCGCACCTGGCGTTGCTGGAACTGGCTCAAACCAAACAGGTTACGGGTGTATCGATCAGCGCTATCGATCAGAAGTTCTCCCAAACTGTCCGGCAGTGCAGAACGGTGCAGGTTCAACTCTCCAGAGGTTGCTTCCCATTCAAAATGAGCCAGCTTGATCAAAGTACTTTTCCCGGAGCCACTTTCCCCGACGATGCCCAGAACTTCATTCGGGAAGAGGTCAAAATCGACGGCATTGCAGGCAACCACGGAATTACAGTATGGACAAACATTGGTTTCTCCCTCTGATCCGGTCGCTTCAATACAGTTTGGGCAACCAGAACCGAAGATTTTACTGAGGTTTCGAGCTTTTAATAAGGGTTCCATCAGGCACACCTCTTGTCGCAGTAACCAGTATCGGAGCAGAAATACTGCCGGTTTCCGTCCGTATCATCGATGATTTCATCCAGGTAACTGTGGGTGCTGCCACAGCGCTGGCAAGGTTTTTCAAACGTCTCTACGCGGAATTTATGGTCTTCAAATTCCAGCGGTTCGACGCTAGTGTAGGGTGGAATGGCATAAATCCGCTTCTCACGACCAGCACCGAACAGATAGAGGGTTTCCGCCATGTGCAGCTTCGGCACGTCCCAGCGCGGGATCGGACTGGGATCCATAATATAACGGCCATTGACGGTGACCGGGTAACGGTAGCTGATACTGATTTCACCGTAACGGACGATGTCCTCGTAAAGGTGTAGCCACATTCTGGCATAGTCCCCTTCAGCGTGCATGCGTCGAGTTTCCAGTTCTGAGGGCTCAACTTCACGCAAGGCTTCCGGGTAGGGAACCTGGAACACCAATATTTGCTCACTGGTCATCGGTTCTTCCGGAATCCGGTGGCGGGTCTGGATCACGGTTGCCTTACAGGTATCGGTAGTGGTGGACACAGCGGCGACCCTAGTAACAAATTTTTTGATATTGACCGCATTAACGCTATCGTCGCAGCCTTGATCAATCACTTTGAGAATATCCCGAGGGAGAACCAGAGACAGGGTGATCTGCATGCCGCCGGTTCCCCAGCCCCGCGCGATCGGCATTTCTGGTGAGCTGAAAGGCACTTGATAGCCGGGGATTGCAACCGCTTTGAGCAAACTGCGGCGAACTTCTTTTTTGGCGCTATCGTCCATAAAACCGAAATTGTAGCCCGCTGATGATGTCGGTTTATTGTTCTGCTGCCATGCCTGCAGGTTCATTATTCTTGCTCCTGTTGTTTTTCCAGAGACTGAGTTCTGCGCAGACGATCAAGATCGGACTGAAAATCGACATAGTGCGGCAGCTTCCAGTGATTGCAAAAGCCCATCGCTTCGATTCCGTCAATATGTGACAGAACATATTCCTGATCTTCCACCGGGGTTTCTGCCCCTTCGGTTCGCATGGTGCGGTCAAGGATCGACATGGAGATCGCTTTCAGTTCGTTCTGGCCAAAGCAGAGCCCATAGCCGAGGGTAAACTTGGCCGGGCCTTCGCCGCCGAAATACTGGGCGACCGCTTCGGCTTCTGTTACCTTGATTTCACCCACCAGATAGGGTTCTCCAGTTTCTGGATGGGGCACTTCAAGGGGAACATAACCGACCCGTAACTCTCCTATTGTTGGATGGACGTTGCCATAACCGCGCATACTCGAATAGGCCAGGGTCAACATGCCGCCAGTTTCCCCCCGTGCCAGCGACTGCATGCTGGCGCTGCGCGGAGCAGGGTAGGTCAGTGAACGGCGAGTGATGTCAAACGGTTCCGACTCCTTCTGTAACTCCGACTTCTCCATCAACAACCCTTCACGGCGGAGAATTTCGACAACTTTTGGAAAGCTGTCGGGGAGTTCCAAATCCGGTTCCAGATCTTTGAATATTTTTTCCCGAAATGCTTGCCGGCGTGCCTCACTGTCTTCGAGTAATTCGAAATCGAGTAGCCGCAGGGTATAATCACTGGTTGACCCGAGAATCTGACCGCCGGGAACCTCTTTGAAGGCTGCAGAAATCCGGCGGACAACACGCATTTTATCCATTGCTCGGGGAAGGGAATGGATTAATCTGGATTTAGTTGCCCGGTACGCACGCAGTATGAAGGCTGCTTCGAAACTGTCTCCAGCCGCTTGTTTTAAGGCCAGAGCTGCCAGTTTTGGCGCATAAAGGCCACCTTCGCTCATGATCCTATCAACACCAAGGTAAAGTTGCTCCTGAATCTGCCCAACTCCCAGGGGGGCTGAATCACCTTTCAAGCGTTGATAACTGAGCAGATCACATGCATTTTCAATCGCTTGCGTCCCCCCTTTTACAGCTACATATGCCATCTTAGTTTGCTCCGATTCTGGTGGATCTGGGGATGCACATCAGCTGTCCGGTTAGATCAACAAAAATGCAGTCGATTCCCAGTGGATATTCAGCATTAACCTCTTTGAGCCAAGCAAGTTCCTGTCCCGCTAAACCGCCAATTTTCGGGTGGATATTGTCTTTGATTCCCGGCCCAGATAAACGCACACCCGTTGTGGCTGTACTGTCTGAAAGCTGGTTGACACCAAAAAGGATAGTGGCTCCTTCATCTGGAAAATCAAGCTGTCCCCGTTTAGCCGTTAGGCTTTTACCGCCACTGTCTCCAGAAAGAGCAAGGAGAAAATCGGCATTTTCGGCATTCGTAAAATGGGTGCCCGTACGTAACTTCAACTGGTTCTCTAACTCCTTATTGTCATCCAGCAAACAGCAGCTGACTTGTTGGTCAAGAACTGTATCAAGAAGTCGAAAAACAATTGTTACCAAATTAGCTTCAGTTGTGTCGGGAAGCTGAAAGATTCTCCCCGGACGACTCATCGACTTCAGCAACACCCGGAAACATTCATGATTATCCAGACATCTTTGGGAATAATTATTCATCATTTAGTTTCCTGTCATCAGATCAAAGTTTACTTTGGTCTTTGCAATCAGCTGTTCTTCACGTTTGCGCAGTTTGACAAGTCCGGCCTGTTCTCGCCGCAGCAGTTTCTGGACGCGGACTTTGAGCAACTCATCTGTCCCTTGCAGAAGCACTTCCGCACAGGCTCTAGCCAGAGAACGCTCAGGTTCATCCCCCGTAACCATGCCAAAACCCCGTTGACCATGCAGAACCACCTCAGCATTGGAAACCAGTACCTCTCCAAGCAGAAATTCGCTGTCAAAAGCATCAAGGACATGCATCATTGTCAGCCCGGATCGAGGAGTACTGACAATTTCAATCGGCACTGTTTCAGCCAGTTCCAATAGCTCCTGTACGGCTTCGCGAGAAATATCGTTGATAATTGAGGTACAGGGAGTATGTTCAAGTGTTTTTTTCATTCTTTTCATATCCTTTGTTGCTACAAATTGAGGTAAAAACTGTAGCCATGCTTTTTAAACCCAAGATTTTCATAAAAGCGATGGGCGTCAATACGGTTGATATTGCTGCTGAAAAAGAACTTGTAGCAGCTCTTTTCTTTGGCAAGATCTGTAGCGAAAGCCATCATTTTCTGACCAATACCTTGCCCGCGACAGTTGTCAGAAACGACGACATCTTCAATAATGGCCGATGGGTTTCCCATGTGGCCGAGGTTGTCCATGACCAGCAAGGCAAAGGTTCCAACCGGTTCGTTGTCTGTTTCCGCCAGATAAATACGGTAATCGGGATAATTGCTGATGCGCAGAAAAATAGTTTCGGCACGCTGTCGTGGAAGGATCTCGCCATCATCCATACCAAGCTGACTGTAAAGATTGAGCAATGTGGGTAGATCTTCTGCGGTTGCTTCCCGGATTCGGATTTGTTCTGTTGCTGTTTCAGACATTTCTGCTCCGTATATTCTGTTTGTTGGAATTGATCGACAGGCAACCCAGCTCACCACAGGTTCTGGTCGTCGCGTACTCCACGAACAGGATATACGGAGCAGACCTGTGGTGTTTTGCATTGGATGAAACCTTTTGAGTAAAACCGGGAGCAGTCTGAAGGTCTATTGTTCGGAACAGGCTAGGTGATTGTTAAAAGTGGATTAGCTTAAACAGCTAAATATTAGCAGCGGGTTAGAATCCAGGTTGTGAGTCGTCGTTTGCGAATATCTAATCAATTCTAGTCAGATCAAACAAACGCAAAATCGATTTTACCAATGTTTTTTGACCTTCAAGAGTCTCGATATGGAGAGGTGCCCCCGGTTGTTCGGACGGCTTGGTAGCAGAAATAAGGTGGTGTAAAGCATTCTCAGACGGGCTTCTAGTGTCGTGTCATGGATGAAATATTGCAAAATTGTACTGGTATTTCGGGTGTCAATAATGCGTGATTTCCGCTGCATAGACATAGCTATACAGCGGAAAGCACAGCGCAGTTGACACACAAAAGAACCCGCAAGATGCAGCATTTCATGCGTGACGTGACTTTAGCGTGGTGGAACAATAAAACGTGTGATCAGTCCTTGAATTGCGCCATCAATCGCTCGACAAACTTGGGATCTTTTTTGTCGACCTGGAAGACTACGGTTTCACCAGCAGGGCCGGCACCCAGGAGGGTCTTTGTGTACGGAAGATGGCCGTGCTCAGCAAAGAAATCCTTCATCTTGGCATCGCCGACCACAAACAAGCGTCCCTGTTTTTTATAAACAGAGTAGTTATCACCAGCAGTCTCAACAACAAAGGGGATGCTGTTGTAGGTTTCCATCAGCCGCTCAACCAGAGCCGGGTCTTTTTTGGCCACTTCGTAGACAACCGTCTCACCATGGGGACCAGCACCAAGGACGGTCTTGGTGTAGGGCAGATGGCCATGGGCAGAGAACTTCTGGCTGCTCTCTTTGCTACCAACCACATAGTGTCGATCCATATAAGCGTAAACAAAAAAATTACCGTCTTTGCTCATCAATTGCTGCGGGCTGCTCACCTCAGCTTGTTTTGAAGCTGTTCCGGCACAACCAACCATCATCATCAACATCCCTAACACCAGACTCATCATCAATTTCTTGCTCATCGTTTTTTATCTCCTTTGGAAAATTTTTCCGTATAAAATACAAAAAGTATGAGCTTAAAGTTAGGACTGCATGAGAATTCAGTTAGATGGTCGGATAGCCCGAGGGAGCCTACCCCTCAGCCCCTCGCAGAACAGGAGATAACTCCCTCGGCTTTTTTTTATCACCCGATGGGATACGGATAACCCTGAAATAGAGCAGCGGAATCTCGAAGAGACCAGATAAAAACAATCAAAATTTTCTTCTGCTTTAACCGGTACCTGATCTGTCAGAAAGAAAACATCTTAACTTTTCTGAGTTGAGTTTTTCTGCCATCGCGCCGGGTTGATAATAAATTTATTTTTTGCTTTTCTTGACCGCTTTTTTGCTCTTCTTGCTTTTTACTGCTTTTTTCTTTTTCTTATCTGCCTTGACCGTTTTCTGCGTTTTTTTCACTTTCTCTTTTTCTTTTTCTTTCGACTTTTTCTTGGCAGTTTTTGGGGCAATTTTTTTCTTCTTTAGCGCTTTTTTTGCCAGTTTAGATTTTTTGATCTCTTTTGTCTTTTCAGAAGAAACCAGCCTTTTTGCGTCAGCAATCACCTGAGCGGCTCTCGTTTTGCTGAATCCCTTGATAGCCGCTACCTGACTGATCGTTTTGCCAGCCAGATCTTCAGCCGTTACGATTCCGTTTTCTGCCAGGATGGTGACCGTCGCAGGGCCGATACCACGAACTTCCAAAATTGTTTTTGACATTGAATATTCTCCTTTTCCGCGGTTAAAATCTCTCATTACTCCACAACGACATTCTCTTTGATAAAATTCTTGATGAACCTGCGAATTTCTCTAGCGGCACTGGTATCCAGCTCATCACAGAGAGAGACAAAGCGATCCCGCTCTATCCCATTAATCCGAATCACCAATTGACTGTCCTTTTTTTTTATTTTTCGGTTTTTCCCCGTTTCATTCATCGTATTCTTCTCCTGCGGTTATTTACCCTTTTAGAAAAAAGATTCCGGTAGCCCACAAGTGGCCAGGGCAGAATTTTTATAGTTTTTATCTTCAGTAACTTCTTTTTTTACAAAATCCGGGACTCTGAATTTTTGGCTTGCTTTAATGCTGCAAAATTCAACTTCCAAGACAAGCAAAGGAACCAGGGATCCTGAGAAAATATCGATCTCAAACACGTGACCACCCTTTTCTACGAGGTAGCGGGTCTTCTCAATCTGTTTTCCCTCAGTCAGAGGCCAGAGCATCTTAAATTGCTTATCGGGTATTTGGCATTCCTGTTCAAAACGTTCAAGCCCGCTCCCTTCTTTCAAAGTCATCCAGCATTGAGTATCCCTCTGCCGGATCCGCAGTTCCCGTTGGTTTTCAAGAATTAAATAGCCCTGTTTGATCTCCTCCCCGACCGCTTTTTCCAGCAGACCTTC
>Ga0256840_1000044_pt1 | contig 92250 bp, 74 predicted proteins | sample 355202metaG_FD_185969 | JGI IMG/M metagenome (GOLD analysis project Ga0256840, IMG submission 185969) | Hydrothermal vent microbial communities from Mid Atlantic Ridge, Atlantic Ocean - 355-202 | ecosystem: Environmental > Aquatic > Marine > Hydrothermal vents | place: Atlantic Ocean: Mid... | reverse complement strand
ATCCACACAGTGCTATAGGATACAAAAGTCCGAAGGAATACTTTGAGCAAATGCGTGAAGCTCTACCTCAAGTTTCCTGATATTCTGTCCAATTTTGATGGGAGCACTACACCACGATGTGGATATAGACCATGTGATCCCGTTGAAATTGGGAGGCAAAGACGGTCCTTCAAATTTTGCTTTAACTCATTCTTCCTGCAATCGCTCAAAACAAGATTCCGATCTTAGAGTTGCAAGGATACTTAATAAATTCTCTGAAATTTCTGAAGAAACGTTCAAAGAAAAAAGAAGATCTCCAAATCTCAATGATGTGCTTTCTAAATATGACGGAGCAAAGTATCAATTGAAATTCAAAATAGAAAATGACAAAGTGAAAATTTCATTTCCCGACTTAGCTAATAACGATGTTTACAAATACCATATTTTTAAAGATAAACTAGCGGTGTGAGGTATTTCTTTGCTTTATTACCAATAGAATATTTGCACCATGATGAAAGAATTAATCCGCGATCCATAGGAAAAAACATTTCTAAATTGATTAAAGAATTTTTCCTTAAACGTCCACAACTACACGTTGCACTTGGATATATTATTACAAATCGCGAAGCATCTGAAGTAAAAATTTTTGATGGGCAACACAAGACCGCAGCTCAAATTTTATTGGGAGTAAGGCAACTACCAGTTAGAATTTTAATCGATCCAGATTTAGATGTTTTGCTAACTACTAATACAAATGCTGGCACTGTATTGAGGCAAGTTGCCTTCGATAAGTCAGTGCAAAGGCATCTTGGAAGTGCACTATATATTGAAAGAGTTGAAAGATACCAAAAAGAGAATGGATTATCAAAAGACAATTATAATTTCTCAGAGGATGATTTAATTAAGTATTTTAAAGGTGAATCGCGTGAAATGAAAAAGTATATTTTAGACTCTATAAGAGATTGGATCACCCATAACTCTGAGAACAAGTTAAAAGATTATGTCGATTTTGGAGGGCGTGCTAAGGAAAAACCGTTATCATACAGCACAATTGAAAAGACTTTTTATTCATTTTTCATATATAGAGAGGCTTTAACTACTCCGATAAATTACAGATTGGAAGAAGGAGAAAATCCAAGAGAACTTGAGAAAGAGCAAATTCTTAAACTTATGAATATCATTGCTGAAGAAATATATATAGAGCAGTTTGACCTAGATATAGGCACACATCGCATAGAACATAAGATTCAAGAAGGTGAAAATATTCCTGAATCTCATTTGATAGCATATAGAATAGGCAAAGAAGAAATAATTTATAATTGGTTGAAACATGTTTCCCAAATAATAAAAAACTATTTTATAATGCAAGGAAATCCAATAGATGAAGATAAATTGTTCCAGTATAGTTTTCCCGAATCGCTTTGGGATAGAATCAGGACATTTATAAAGAACCTTAGAGCTCTTCCTATTTGGGTAAATAAAGAATTATCCAATACTGTTTTTGGTGGAAAGCAAAATTATAAGTACTGGCAAACTATATTTGAAACTGGAAAAACTCCTCAAGGTTTCAATGTGCTGCCTGTACCAATAAATCTCATGAATATGATAAAAGACTAAACGAGCAAATTATAGAACAGTTTGCCACCCTTGCATCATCTTTAGATTCACTTGAAAATATCATCCCGATCCCAATAGGAAAACCGGAAGATGCCTTTTTGAAAGGCAGATTGGAAGAATAAACTGAGGTCAGATACTGTGACAAAAGTCAAGCACTTAATCGTTGCAATTTATTATTTTGTGTGTATTTTTATAGTTTGAACTATTATAGTTTATCTATAACAGTTTAAGTATTTACACGAAAGATGGTGGAGCAAAAACTCTGGCCCTGATGGATCAAAAACATCTTGACTTTTTACAGTTTGTTGCACAATCTGAGTTTATATGTGCTTCAAAACTTCGTTATAGCTCTTTCCAATAAAGTTAGCTTCATGAATGACTTTTTTAACCCTTTTCGATTTCACAGAAATTGTTGTACACTATCTACAAAGAACATAGTGGGGGGAGAACATTGAAGATCGTAGTTGCGGATGACAGCAAAATGTGGCGAGTTGTGCTAAAGGACTTTTTGAGCTCACAAGGCCACGACGTTACGATAGTAAGTGACGGACTTGAAGCCTATTTCAAAATTCACGAAGTACTTCCGGATGTTGTGATATCAGACGTTGTAATGCCAGGACTTAATGGTTATCAACTTTGTAGGCTCTTGAAAAACGATCCGAATTTTTCATCCACTCCCATTTTTCTTTTAACCGCTTCTTCTGAATCGCTTGACAAATTCTGGAGCAAATATTCAGGAGCCAATGCCTATATTCAAAAAGATTCGAAAAACGGTTTCAACCTGATCAGTTCGAAGTTACATGAAGTGGAAAAGGTTTTGAGTCCAACACTACTGAACCCCGAGAACGGAAGGCGCGCTTTTGGTGATACGCTTGACAAATTATTGGTTGAAACTTCTCTAAGAGGAGAAGTGAGAAAACTCTTTAACCATGTGGAAGATATGAATTATACGGTCAGAAAAATAAACGATTTGCTGAAAGAGCTTTTCAAAATAAAAGCTATGGCACTGCTTTCTATCAGTATTGACGAGATGAATCTTTATTCATCAATAGTCGATTATGAGTTTCTTGAAAAATGGATGCTTTCACAACTGAGCAGACCATCTTTTCCTCGAAAACGAAGCTACGTGAGAATTGAGGGTGAAGATAAGTGCAAGGGGCTCAGTTGGATTTCGAAAATTATAACTTTTGATTCGAAAGAAGAAGGTGTCGTTGCAATTTGGAGAGATAAGGCATTTTCTGCTCGTGAGAGTAGCAGTCTTTCCATAATTTCTGAAGAACTTGGAGGAATTTTGAAAATAGGCTCCCAGTTAAAAGAATACAGGCGCAATGCAAATTTTGACGATCTAACCGGACTTGCCAATTACAGGGCTTTAGAAGAGGAACTTAGAGAGCTTTGGGATGACGGAAAGAATTTTGCTATTTCCATAGTAGATATAGATCACTTTAAAAAAGTCAACGACACTTATGGACATGTAATAGGTAATGAAGTGCTTGCGAGTATAGGCCAAATACTCAAAAATTTGGCAAAAAAAGCCAGTTGTTTTGCAGCGCGTTTTGGTGGAGAAGAGTTCCTCATCATATCCGAAAGAAATGAAAACTTTTTTGAAATCATTGACAGCTTAAGGCAAAAGATAGAAAAGACCCATCCTTCACAAAGTGTTCCGGAGTTAATTGTAACGATAAGTGGTGGCATTGCAGAACGAAACGATTCCAAGAGCTTTACAGAAGTGGTGGAAATGGCAGATATAGCGTTGTACCAGGCAAAAAAGAGTGGAAGAAACAGGGTGGTTCGTTATGCGGCTAAGTAGGAAACTTTCTGTACTTGTCTTTGTGATATTTGCTCTGGTGAGTTTTATTCTCATTCTCTTTATTGGAAAATTGCAAATGAAGGGAACAGAATCTTTAGTGCCTCCAAACGATCCAGCGATCATTGCCATGAAAAAAATGAAAAAAGAGTTCGGGAGTTCGGATCAGATCATGGTTATATTGAAAACCCCAGGTATTTTTGATAAAAATGTCGCCGAACGTGCATATAAACTGATCGAGTCGTTGAAAAAAATTAAGGGAGTAACTTCTGTTCAATCCATTTTTGATTCTGCAAAAGTAAGATTTACATTTGCTGGACTTTCATCCAATCCTTACTTCAAAGATGGTATTCCATCTTCGAACGCGACAGAAGTCTTGAAATCGCCTCTTTATGTAGGAAACCTCATCGATTCTTCTGGTCATGTACTTGCGGTGATATTAAACGTTTCAAAAAATGTCGTGAATGAGGTAAGAAAAGTCCTTAGTAAAAATATTCCAAGCGGATTCAAGTATTTCATCACAGGTGATGATGTGGTAGAATCTTCCATAAATTCTTCTACTCTTTTGCTCGCACTCGTGTATCCTCCATTGCTTTTCGGCTTAATATGGCTGCTTTACTTTCTCAAACTTGGAAATGTACTAGCGGCAGCTATACCACCCCTGATATCTTTGCTTTCAGCAATGTGGACGTACGGAATAGCCGGTATGATTGGTTTATCTCTGAATATTCTTACGTCTACAGTTGGAATATTTGTGATCGTGGTGAGCTCGTCTTACGGCTTACACTTCATAGATAGATATATGAACAACAGAGACAAAATGAATCACGTGAAAGCAGCTAAAAAAACTTTGCGCGAAGAAGCTACTCCGATATTTATGTCCGCTCTCACTACCGCAGTTGGTTTTGCAACTTTCATATTTGTTGGGATTCCAGCGTTTAAAACTCTTGGGGAGCTTGTTGCAATAGGTGTGGGAATAAGCGCACTTTTCTCAATAATTCTGATTCCTGCTGTAGCTGAATTCTTTGATCTTCACAAACGCCTCTCGCATGTGTTGAGATTCCATGTTATTCCATCTTCAAAGTTCAATAAGATATCCATGATCGTGGTACTGGCAATTGTGGCAATTTCTCCAATATTTATATCTCGAGTTCAGGTAAATTCGGACGAGTTCGGATATTTCAAGGCAAATTCAGCTGTTAGGAAATCCTCTCGAGTGGCAAACGAATATTTTGGATGGACTTTGCCACTTTATGTAGTTGTGAGTAAAAACTCACCCTTTACATCTCTTGACGCTAAACAGTTTAGCAGTTTTATCGGTGAAATAAAAGGTATCCATGGAGTTAACGGTGTAAATTCAGCACTCGATATTTCCAAAGAATTTGATGTTCCATTTCCAATCCTTCAGATTCTTTCGCACAACCCAACCTACAAGCCGTACTTTTCTGAATGGTTCTCGAAAGATTCAACAAGGTTCTTGGTTAAGACACCTTATACGGATACTTCGAGCATAAAGAAAATAGCTGAAAAAATTGAAAGTTTTTCACAAAAACTAAAGGGATACAATATTTATGTTGCTTCTCCTGCATTGCTCACAGCCTCTATGAATTCTTCCATAGTCACGAATCAAATTTCAACGATAATCATAGCATTTTTGTTTATAATGCTTTTGTTGATCATTGTTTTCAGAAGTTTTTATTTATCCATGATAGCGTCAGTACCAATAGTTTTAGCTGTGATATTGAATTTCTTTGTTATGGGAATTGGGCACATGTATCTTGAAGTTTCCACCGCCATTGTGTCAAGTGTACTTATGGGATTAGTTATAGACTATTCCATACACACAATTACTCGCTACAGAATAACTCATAACGTTAATTTCGTTCTGGAAGAGGTGGGACCTGTTATCATTGATAATACGCTTGGACTTATGGCTGGATTTGGAACACTCTTGTTTTCGCCTCTTTTGTTGTACGTAAGACTCGGTTTTTTGATGTCCATTGGTATAGGAATTGGGGCATTTACAACAATGGTATTTGTTGTAGAACTTCTGAGAATGTACGAAAAAAAAGTCAATAAGATCATTTCGCATGAGAATGGTGAATGAAAGCGACCCTCCAAAAGTTGAATGCACTTTGGGCTAAGATGGCATTAAACAATCCATAAAGCAAATAGATGTGCCCAGCAATAATGGAAACAACAAAGGCCATTGAGCCTTCTATCACAGCTTGAAGGACATTTCTTCGTGCAAAAACAAGAAAATATATGAATGCGCAAAGAAGTGCAATGACAATCACATTTCCCTGAATGTTCCAAAATAGGAGTTGTAGCTTTTGAGATAACGCTGATGTATAGTAAAGCCCAAATTTTCTAAAGATTACATTGTCGATTGTTGTAAGCAGCACCAACCACGTAATAGGTGAAAAGGCTCTTACTTCCCACGAAAAGTTCAATTTATAAAGTCCGTATGCGACAAACCCAAATGCAAAGGACATCATCAAAGGAACTACAGCGAATTCTTTAAATTCAGCATTTCCAGTTTTGATCAGAAATAAGACTATAATGGTTAACACCAGTGAAATGACAGATGCCCAGAAAATGGACTCTTCACTTCTTTTAGATTTTCCAATAAGCAGAGGCATATAAACCACAAAAACTACAAGTATCATATCTACGAACTTCAGCAACTCCATTTTTCCCCTCTTTCTTCATGTGTCTTTCTGTATAGATGATATAATTTTATAGAAAGGAGGAGGTTGCATTTGCATTACTCAAGGGTTAAAAGTGCTGTTTTGTCAGGTTTGAAGGTCTTGAAAATAGATGTAGAGGCTGATATAAATGCAAAATCAATATTGCAGGAATGGGAGATAGTGGGACTTGGAGATACGGCGGTGAAAGAAAGTCGAAAACGTGTGATGAGTGCTATAAAGAACAGTGGTTTCGATCTGCCCAGGGGTAAAATTACCGTTAACCTTGCACCAAGCGATGTAAGAAAAGAGGGAACTTTGCTGGATCTTCCGATTGCAGTCGCGATACTTATGGCCTCAGGGAGGATTCATCAAAGTGAAAAATGGATGCTGATAGGGGAATTGGGTCTCGACGGTACTTTGAGAAAGATTAACGGTGCATTACCCATAATGCTTGAAAAACAAAAAAACATGAGCTCAATAGTACCTTCGGGCAACGCAACAGAACTCTCACTTGTTAGTATCCCAAAAGTTTATGCCGTTGATACACTCACTAATGTTGTGAGGTTAATGGAAGGAGACAGCAACTTTTCAGAAATAAGATATTTCCCAGCAGAATCAGAAGCAGAGTATGAACTTGATTTCTCAGAAGTAAGGGGACAAGAATATGCCAAGCGTGCTCTTGAAATAGCTGCAGCTGGATTCCATAATGTGATAATGAAGGGGCCTCCAGGTGCTGGGAAAACCATGTTGGCAAGGCGCTTCCCAACGATCATGCCTCCCATGACAGAATCTGAGATCATCGAGTCTACAAAGATATATTCAGCTGCTGGACTGTTAGATGGTACTCCTATAACTGTGAGGCCATTCAGAAGTCCACACCATAGTGCGTCGACAGCGTCTATAGTTGGTGGAGGAAATAGGGCAAAACCTGGTGAAGTGACGCTTGCCCACAATGGAGTCCTCTTTATGGATGAATTGCCAGAATTCAGACGTGATGTGTTGGAAGCGTTGAGGCAGCCTCTTGAAGATGGAGTGATAACCGTTTCACGTATTAGAGAAACTCACACGTATCCTGCAAGATTTCTACTCATAGGAGCGCAAAACCCATGTCCATGTGGATGGTTCGGATCGAACGATGGAGTTCATCACTGTACCTGTTCAATGGCTGAAATTGTTAGATACAATAAGCGAATATCAGGACCGATTGCCGATAGAATGGATCTGTTCGTCGATGTGGCGAAAGTGGATTACGATCGTTACACTTCCATGAAACCCTCAGAATCTTCTCAAGAAGTGCGAAATAGGGTCATGAAAGCCACTGAAATTCAAATGAAACGTGCTAAGAAATTAAATGGAAAACTCACGGCTAAAGAAGTAAGACAATTTTGTATGCTTGAAGAAAGAGAAGAAGATTTTTTCAAAAACGCTTCCAAAAAGCTTGGGTTGAGCGGGAGAACTATGGAGAAAACTCTAAAGGTTTCACGCACGATCGCGGACTTAGCTGGTGAAAAGAGAATAACACTTTCACATATAGCAGAAGCTTTGCAATACAGAAAAAAAGAGGAGATTTTTATTTGAAAGTTCTTATAATAGATGGTTACGTTGATGAACCCGCTCATTTTGGTGTTCCACCATACTTGTCTACATATCCGCGTTATGTTGCTGGACTTGCGCGTATAGCTGGATATGAAGTTGGCTACAAAACGATAGAACAAATTCGTCATTCAGAAGTTCCAAACGCTGATGTTCTTGTGGTAATCGGCGGAGTAACCGTACCTGGAAATTATATGGGCGGGATTCCAATGACCATCAGAGAAGCTCAAGAAATAGCTGAAAAATCCAATTCCAAACTTAAAGTCCTCATCGGTTCGATGGCGGAGTACTCCGTTAGTAGAGCTGGAGGCGTTATCGCACGACCAAGCACATTCGAGAGATACAACGTTAAAATGTGGCGGGGATATGAGTTGAAGATGTATAAGCTCTTCACTGGCGTAGATTGGAAGAAAAAACGATATGAGCTTGTTAAACGTGCATCGATCTTGGGTGCATCAATTGTGAAGGAGCATCCGAACTTTCCAGATCTCATATGTGAACTGGAGTTAGGTATGGGTTGTGAAAGGGAGGTTCACTGTTCTTTCTGTACCGAGCCACTGTGGGGAAAGTTCGTGTCAAGGCCGGTTGAAGATGCGATCGAAGAGGTAGAATCTTTGTATAATTCAGGTGTAAGGCACTTCAGGCTTGGAAGAGTATCCAATATTTTTGCCTACATGGGTGGAAAAAGTCCTCAACCCGAAGCGTTGAAGGAATTGTACATGGGAATCAGGGAAGTCGCTCCAGAATTGAAAACGCTTCACACTGACAACGCCAATCCTGGTTATATGTATTCGCACATTAAAGCAGTTGAGGAAATGGTTGGCATAATTGCCAAATACAACACACCTGGTGATATTCTTTCGATGGGTGTGGAATCGTTTGATCCTGAAGTTATCAAGGCAAACAACTTGAAAATCAATGAAAAGCATTTTTTGGAAGTAGTTCAAATGGTAAACTCAGTGGGAGCCGTGAGGATTGAAGGAGTGCCCAAAATTCTGCCTGGTATCAATTTACTGTATGGTCTTACCGGCGAAAGACGTGCGACTTACAGAATCAACGAAAAGGCTCTTATGAGAATTCTCGAATCCGAGTTGATGATCAGACGCGTAAATATAAGAAAAGCAATGGTTTTCCCACAAACACCGTTATTTGAAGTTTTCGGTGGGAAAACGCCGCGTATTGATGAAAAGCTTTATCAGCACCATAAATATGTGTTGCGGAAGAGATTTGATCATCCAATGCTAAAACGTGTTTTTCCTCAAGGTACGATCTTGAGAGATGTCATTATAGAAAAGCACTCTGGAAATTTGTCCTATGGACGCCAAATGGGAACATATCCTATATTGATTGGGATTCCAAAGATTCTGCCACTGCGTGCTCACATTAACTGTGTGGTTGTGGATCATGGCCAACGTTCACTAACCGCGCTTCCAATTCCCATTGATCTAAATACAGAACCATTGAAACTTTTGAAATGGATCCCAGGAATTGGGAAATCTACCTTATCTAAGATAGAATTCGAAAGGCCTTATAAGAATATGGAAGATTTTACCAAACGTACGAATTCAGAGCTTCCAAAGTGGATAAAGGAGATGATGTTATTCAGTCAAAAAAGATTGTAGTACTTGGTGCCACTGGGACCATTGGAAAGATGGCTCTCGACGTCTTGAAGAAATTGAAAAACTTTAAGGTTGTCGGAATAAGTGCCCATAAGAACGTGAAGCTGCTTTTGAAAAAAAAGATAGAATTTCCAGATGCATTCACCGCTTTAACAGGTGATCGCGTTGAAGGTGTTGATTTTTGCGGTGAAGACGCGATAGAAGCTCTTATGGAAAAAACGCTTCCAGATCAAGTTATCGTCGGTATAGCTGGATTTGCTGGTCTCAAGTACGCGCTAACCTCTGCAAAATATTCCAAGCGCTTGTGCCTTGCCAATAAAGAATCCATAGTGGCAGGAGGAAATTTCTTTTTGAAGAATGTGAGAGATTCTAATTGTGAAATCATTCCGGTGGATAGTGAGCATAACGCAATATTCCAACTCATCGAGGTAGAAAAATCACCGATTAATTCGATATTTCTAACAGCTTCTGGCGGTGCCGTTAGAGACGTGCCTGTTGAGAGATTGAAGGATGTAACTCCTGAGATGGTGTTAAAACATCCTATTTGGAATATGGGCGCGCGAATAACAGTGGATTCTGCTACAATGTTTAACAAGGGATTAGAAGTTATGGAAGCTCATTTTCTCTTCGGCTTCCCTTCAGACAAGATCATAGTTGTACTTCATCCTCAGGGAAAGGTCCATGGGATGATAAAGCTAAATGATGGAACCGTTAAAATGCTCGCCTCTAAGGCTGATATGCGTTTGCCGATTGCGTACGCAATCCATTATCCGAAAAGAATAAAGGCTTTTGAAGGATTCATGCCGTTTGGCGAATTTACTTTTGAAATGCCAGATCTCTCTCGCTATCCAGCTTTGAGACTAGCGTACGAATGTTTAAAAGAAGGCGATGGTGCAAGGATTGTTTACAATGCCGCAGATGAAATCGCAGTTGAGGCTTTTTTAAAAAAAGAGATCCACTTCACCCACATTTATAAAATTGTTGAGAGAGTGCTGAAAAATGGCTGGCCCAAAATTTTGGATGATTATGAGTCAATCGAGGCTGTTGATGTAGCAGCACGTCGCTTAGCCAAGGAGATGGTAAGAAGATGCTGTTGAGTATTTTTTATTTCATCGTGATACTTGTTGGAATAGTAATTGCACACGAGTTGGGGCACTATATATTTGCGAAACTCTTTGGAGTCTATGTAACGGAATTTTCCGTTGGATTCGGCCCGAAAATATTTTCCATAAAGGGAAAAGAAACTGCTTACAGGTTACGAGCTTTTCCGCTTGGTGGATATGTACGGATGGCTGGTGATGATCCACAAATCGAAAGCGTTGAAGGAATTTCCAAAGAGCGTTTGCTGTACTCAAAGAAAGCTTGGAAACGCTTTCTGATAGTCTTTGCAGGTCCTCTATTTAGTATAGTAACTGGTTACGTTATCATGATATTTGTTTCCATTGCTTGGGGATTCCCGGAAGCGCGCATGGATTGGATCATTCCAAATTCTCCAGCTGCAGTTGTTGGATTTCAAGCTGGTGATAGAATTAAATCCATAAACGGGCATGTTATCCTATCTCCAACAGAAGTTAGTTGGTTTGTAAAGGGTCAAAAAAAGCTGAAAGTTGTTTACGTGCATAACGGCCAAATCTTGAAAACAACATTGATGCCAAAGGAAATAGGACCACAATACTTCATGGTATTGAATGGAACAATTTCACCAGGTACACAACTTTCGGAGGTAGATGGAATTCCACTTGATAGAACAAAAATCACTAATGGATCTATTCTCAAATTTTCTAATGGCGCCACGGCCACTTTACTTGGCTACCAAATGCTGCCGCGTTCGCGAGAAATGGGAATATACATGGCTCTTTTTTCAAACAAGGTGGCATCTGTTGATCCTTCAACAGAATTAAAACCTGACGACGTTATTTTATCGATCAATGGCATTGCATGTAATACATCTTTTAATTTCCAAAACGCGCTTATTGCCGCCAGTTATGCTCAAAACAATAATGGTAGTTTTGTAATATTAAACGAAAACAAAGTCTTAAAATCTATCCCGTATCATGCCGTAGGAGGAACTAAAATAGAATTTGAAAGGAAAGGAAAGAAATTGAGCGTCGTTCTTAACAAAAAGCAATTTAATACTTTGTTGAATTCGCTCGCAACCTATCCGGCTTATGGAAATTGGTATCCTGGTGCTTGGGATGCGATAAAGTACGGTGTGATACGTACCAACAGAATATTTACCAAGATGTTAGCCTTTCTTGGAGGAATTTTTAGGACAAAAAATGCGTTAAGCCAGTTTGTAGGACCAGTAGGTTTGGTAAAAATGGTTGGCCAGGCTTCAAGTGAAGGCATGCAGATACTCTGGACTTTAATCGCCTTGATCACACTCAATTTAGGGATCATAAATCTTCTTCCGCTTCCCGCATTAGATGGAGGTCATCTTGTTTTTTCTCTTATTGAAATGGTCACAGGTAAAAGAGTAAACCCAGAGATCGAAGGGTATATACATACCGTTGGTTTTTTTCTGCTCATGGCGTTTTTTGTGTACATTACTTATCTCGATATAATCAGATTTGGAGGATAAGATTTGGGCATTTTTCATTATTTGAATCTCTTTACAACTTGGACAATTCAATCTGGTGGGTACTTTGGAATTATTCTTGCAATGACTCTCGAAAGCTTCATGATCCCTATTCCAAGTGAAATAATTCTTCCTTTTGGAGGATATCTCGCGGCGGCTGGAAAACTAAATGTTCTTGGTGTTGCATTAGCTGGTGCAATCGGAGGCACTATTGGTTCAATCGCACTTTATTACGTGTCAGCTTTGTTAGGGAGTGTTTTTATCAAGAAATGGGGTAAATACATTTTTGTCTCTGAAAGACATCTCGAGATAACCAATGAATGGTTTAAAAAATATGGCAACTTTGCTGTATTCACAACAAGACTCTTACCAATAGTTAGAGGAATTATTTCCATTCCAGCCGGAATAGCCAAAATGAATATTTGGTCGTTCACAATTTACACTTTTTTCGGTACTCTAATTTGGTCATTGATTTTGACTTACTTTGGCTTTCAACTGGGGCTTTCTAATGTTGGCATGCACATAGTATGGATCGTGGCTTTTGCAATAGCGGGTATGGCAGCGGCTATTTACTTAGGTCCACGCTTTGTGAAAAAGCATGTTAGAGCTTTCAGTATTATAACCAACATTTCTCTCTGGCTTGTGTTAGGTTTCTTCGTATCTTACGCGTTATACGAATCTTATTCTCCGATCAAAGTGACAGATCTCAACTACAGTAATATTGTGAGAATCCAAAATATTGGAAAAGGGCAAGAGTTTTCATTTTACGTCATTGGAAATACCTTTCAAAACTTGAATATACTCAGTAAATTTTCTTATTCGACTAACACTTCTTTCATCATCGATCTTGGTAACATGGTGTACTCAGGTGATCGAGCAAAGTACAGATTGTTGGTTCACGAGATAAAAGACTTCGGGAAACCATTCATCGCTGTCCCGGGGCCTAGAGATCTCAATGACCAAGGGTATCAAAATTATTACAACATCTTCGGGAGTTATGATTATGGTGCTGGAGTGGGAGATACTTACTTTGTCATGCTCAACGACGCGAATGGCAAACTGTCTGTTCAGCAGTTAAACTGGTTATCACATGAACTGTCAATTGCTTCAACATACTCACATCGCATCGTTGCAATGAACATCCCTCCTTTTTGGGCAAAAACAAAGGGCAAAGTTCTTAGTGCTGAGACATCTAAACGATTGAAAAAAATTTTGAAAACTTATAACGTTGATCTGCTCCTATCGACCGGAGTTCATGCAACTACTTCGAAAACTCCGATTCCTTATGCTCTTGTTGGAAAAGAAAATTATTTGAACGTAAAAGTGAAACCACATGATATTTTGATAGAGTTAAAGAGCCTTGGTTTTGGTGAATCAAACGCTTTTATGGAAATGATTTCTGTGTATCTTTATTCCTTTCTGGTTCTTGAATGGCCAATAATCGGAATTGTTGCCATTGGAATTTTCATAGTATGGTTTTTCTGGAGGCAGTACAAATTGGTCTTCAAAGTTGAAAAGAGAACTACTCGGAGGTAAAAATGTCTAAAATTGTGAAAATTGGGAATGTGGAAATTGGTGGGGGCATGCCAATTGCAGTTCAATCTATGACAAATACAGATACAAAAAATGTTGAAAGAACCCTTGAACAAATAAAGGCGCTTGAAAATGCTGGATGCAAAATCGTTAGACTGAGTGTGTATGATGAGGAATGTGTCGAGGCGTTGAGAGAAATAAAAAGGAAAACACGGCTACCACTTGTTGCAGACATTCATTTCGATTACAAGTTAGCGATAAAGTCCATAGAAGTGGGAATTGACAAAGTTAGAATAAATCCCGGGAATATAGGGGCAAGGTGGAAAGTTAAGGAAGTTGCTAAAGCGGCTTCTGATCATGGTGTAGCAATAAGAGTAGGTGCGAACATGGGTTCGATCGATAAACACTACTTTGAAAAATTTGGTGACAGGATTGACGCTTTGGTTACAAGTGCTATGGATGAAGTTGAAATGTTAGAATCTGTGGCTTTCGATAATATAGTGGTTGCCGTAAAATCATCTAACGCTGTAGAAACTATACTGGCTAATGAAAGGATAGCAAAACTTACAGATCATCCAATCCATTTAGGTGTTACTGAAGCAGGCATTTATGAAGATGCCGTTGTAAAATCGGCATTTGCAATCGGCCATCTTATTCATGAGAAAATAGGAGATACCATAAGGATATCGATCGCCGGTGATCCAGTGCGAGAGGTTTTCGTCGCATATTCCATACTCAGAGCTGTCCAAGCGATAGAAGGAATCGAAATTGTTGCATGTCCTACATGTGCAAGATCAGAAATAAATGTCGAAGAATTAGCCAAAGAGGTGAAAAATGAGCTAAGAGGCATAAAGACAAACTTAAAAGTTGCCGTTATGGGCTGCTTTGTTAATGGAATTGGGGAAGCAAGGGACGCTGATATTGCCGTTTTTGGTACAAAATCCGGTGGAGTTATCTACGAGAATGGAATCAAGACAGGAGTGGTTGAAAGGAAAAAAATTGCAAGTACATTGAAGGAAATGGTTAAAAAACGTTTAGAAGGAGGAGAAAACATTGCAGATCGTTAATAGCGTCGGCGAAATGAAAGAAATATCCAGAGGATATAAAGAAAAAACAGTGGGATTTGTGCCAACCATGGGATTTCTTCACGAAGGGCACCTCTCTCTTGTCAAAAAAGCCCGAAGAGATAATGACATAGTAGTGGTCAGCATTTTTGTGAATCCAACACAATTTGGACCTGGTGAGGATCTTGACACTTATCCACGAGATCTGGAAAGAGATTCAAAGTTGCTTGAAAATGAAGAAGTTGATTATTTGTTCATACCGAAAATATCAGATATGTATCCTAAAGACTTTTCCACCTCTATTCACGTTTCTCGTCTTGGTGATCAGCTTTGTGGTTATTACAGGCCAGGGCATTTTGATGGTGTTGTGCTGGTGGTGAACAAACTTTTCAACATAGTTAATCCCACTCGCGCTTATTTTGGGCAAAAAGATGCTCAGCAGTTTAGAATTTTGAAACGCATGGTGGAAGATTTGAACATAGATGTTGAACTCGTGGAAATGCCGATTGTTCGCGAAAAAGATGGCTTGGCGTTAAGTTCCAGAAACATTTACCTTTCTTTTGAGGAAAGAAAAGATGCCATAGCACTTCACAAGGCTTTGGAATATGCAGCTGAAGCGATCAGATCTGGGCGGCGTGATGCTTACAAAATTCGTCTTGAAGCGATCAACCTGATGAGGAAATATCCACACGTTCGCATTCAATACTTCGAGATCGTTGATGAGAAAACACTTCAGCCTGTAAGTAAGATTACCTCAAGAATTTTAATCGCAACAGCTGCTTTTGTTGGAAAAGCAAGGTTGATAGATAACGAGATCGTTGAACCATGAAAGGATTAATAGAAATAGCGTTTTTGGCAATGGCACCCATATCCGAACTGAGAGGTGCAATTCCACTTGGAATATTGGTTTATCACCTTAATCCCTTAGTTGTGGTTAGCATATCGATGATCTTCAATATGGTTCCAGCTATTGCTGTAATATTGTTTTTTACGGCAATGATGCCATGGGTTAAACGAAGAATTCCATCTGTGGGAAAATTTGTGGAAAAATTTTCGCAAACTCGTCAGGAAAAACATCGAGAAAAAATAGAGAAATATGGAATATGGGCGATAATGGTATTTGTTGCTATCCCCTTTCCGCTCACTGGGGCTTGGACAGGTTCTCTGTTGAGCGTGCTCTTTGAGATGCCCCGCGGGAAATCGATTTTTGCCATTGCAGGTGGAATAGCTATATCGGCTTCGATCGTTACTTTTTTTACAATGCTTGGCACATAATAGAATCAAAAAAATATTCCTTTCGCGAATGCTCAAAATATATGAGAAAGTGGTAAAATTTTATGTGGAGAAAAGGAGGTGAATAAAGTGAAACTCAAGCCAACGGCAACTTCTTTTTTCATGAGGTATTCCATATTCACTTACTTTTTTCTTTGGGCGCTTTTTTCTTTGGCAATCAAAGATGAAATTAGCTTTGGATGGTATTTGTTCATTTGGATTTTGATGACCCTTCTACCTGCTTTGTTCCATACCTTTAAAAGGGTTAGATTTGGATGGTTTTTTTGGATCGGTCTTCTGGATCTTATAGCTTTCCTCCCAAAAATAAATTCTCTCTATTCCAAAATAGAAGCCCTTTCATCAAACGAGGTTTATCGTGCAATTCTTGGGTGGTTTCAGGGGTTTTCGGAGGTAAAGATTTTTATAATCGTTTCTCTTATAGGTATAGCTATCTCCCAACTTTACAGACTTACCTTTTCTTATGAAATAAATGAAAACGGCATTTCGTTAAAATCTGGCATATTTTCCAGAAAAGATAGAACGATCATAAGTGCTCATATAACCGATATAGAAGTTGATAAGGGATTTTTTCAGAGGTTTTGGGGCATAGGAAACGTTATTCCGATCACTTCATCCGGTATGGGTGGAGGTGCCAATATGGTCTTTGGCGGCTTAGAAGCTCAGACAAAAGCAGGAATCGGTGGAATTGTTGGAAGCGCACGCTCACAGAATGTTGCAATAAATGATCCCGCTTATATTATATATGGCGTAAAAAATCCCGAAAGAGTCAAAGACGAGATCCTGTCTCTTATTCAAAAAACGGTCAATAGGCAGTAACTCACATTTCTCGCCTTCCAAGAAATTTTGAGTCTGACAGCAAAATCCAATTTGTAATTTTGACTTTGAAAATTGATCTGCACTCAAGATTTCTGCAACAGTATCTAAAGGTACATTTTCGATTACTTGGATTCTAAATATTCCATATCTTCGTTACTAAGCTCTAAATCACCTGCTTTTGCGTTTTCTTCCAAGTGCTCTCTACTTGTCGCTTTTGGTATTGTCAAGGCTCCCTTTTTAACCACCCATGCGAGAGCAATTTGTGTCCACGTTGCGTTTTTATGCCTTGCAACTTCCTCGAGTTTTCTTCTCGTTGGGCTATCAAAGTCCATCCTGTTTAAGGGGGAATAAGCGGTAAGCGTCACATGATTCTCTACACAAAAATCAAGCAAACCACTTTCTTCTGCTGCTCTATCTTGGATGTTAAACCTAACTTGGTTGCAAACGACTGGGGCTTTCGAAAATCGAATGGCTTCTTTGAGCTGATTTACAGAAAAATTACTCACGCCTATGTACCTTGTGTAGCCTCTTTTTAAGAGTTCATTCATCGTTTCCATAGTTTCTTCAATTGTGAGTTCACTCGAAGGCCAGTGCACAAGGTAAAGATCCACGTGATCGGTTCCAAGTCTTTTTAAAGTGGCTTCTATAGAGTTGATAGCATCTTTTAGTCTTAGATGATCCGGCCAGATCTTGGAAGTGATGAAAACTTTTTTCACTTCTATTTTCTTAAGAGCTTTTCCTACAATTTCTTCTGTGTGACCTGCACCATAATACTCGGCCGTATCAATGTGCGTCATTCCAAGATCAACAGCTTTCACAAGTGCTTCAATGGCTTCTTGATCTTTTGAATAATCAGCCTCGAATTTACCACCCATACCCCAGGTACCAATGCCTATTGCGGGAAGAAATTCAGATGTGTTTCCAAGTTGAATTTTCTTCATATTAGCTCACCTTCTTTAATATCTTTTTGCATTTATCAAGCATTCTGTAACTGTCAATGACCTCATGATATATGAAACACATTATAAGATGTAAAGAGGATCTTTGGTTGACTAAAAACATCTTATTATCTAAATCACCCCTTGTTAAAATCTTGGAAGGTAGCATTACTTAAATGGATTATAGCATTTTGATTTCTGGCCTTCTGTTAACGATATGTTCTCATTGAAATTGAACTTAGATCCATTGACTTTCCATTACTTAACCATAAAAAAGAGGAGAACAAACATGATCATCGTGTACAGTACGTACGAATATACGTGTCCGTTCATCAAAGTGAGTGATAAGGATTTGGCCATGATTTCCACTGCATGTTTCAAGCCGTTGTAAAATGATGTTGTAATATCTTTGACTGAGACGTATCTTTTGTTTCCATGCTTGATCTCTTTCATAGAGTACACTTTTCTCATTATGTACTCAAGGGTAAACGAGTAAGCCGGTGCCGTAAAGTATTCTTCCTCTTTTAGAGCTATACCACCGTTCCAGGCGCTAACCCTTTTGACTTTTCCCGATTTTGCCAAGTAAAATATCAGAGGAAACAGAAACAGAGTTCCGATAACGACTGCCAGAAATGTAGGTGAAACCACACCGAAGACAGGGTGAGAAGAAACGATAAGAAACGGTTTTGGAACTCCAAAGAGACCGGATAGAAAAGTCCCGTACCCAAAATACTTCAATATGTATGGAGAAAAGAGTCCTGCCAACAGAACGGTAAGAGAAAGGAGCATTTCAGAAAGCTTCATGGTGAATGATGAGATATTTCTTGCCTTTTTGCCGTGATCATATCCAAGCGCCGTGTATCCTGTGAGTTTCACCATTGAAAACGCTGCCATTCCCATTGCAAGGGCTATTAGTATTCCCACAAATGCGGCGCTTAGTCTATCTAACATGGATGGAAATTTGTACGATTGAAAGAGCGCTTCCAGCGTCATCCATTCGCCAAGAAATCCAATTAGTGGTGGAAAAGCACTGAAAGAAAGTCCCGAGATCAATATGGATATTGCCGGGATCTTGCCAACTGATGTCCATATACCTCTGACGTTGTCGATCGTGTCTTCATCAAGCGCTTCTTTTGCATGGCCTACCGCCATGAACAAAAGTGATTTTGTCGTGTTGTGTGCAAAAAGCAAGATCAGCGATGTGATCATGGCAAAAGAAGATAACACTGCCAAATGTGCACTGTACGCAGTTACAGACAATCCCAACGTCGCGAGAATCATCCCGTTGTTTTCAACAGTTGAATACGCCGGTAATATTTTGAGCCCTTTGGCTGCTGCGGCTTGCAAAGCGCCCCAGAACGCGGAAAATCCACCAAAGATCATTGCCGCCACGCCCCACCATTCGGGTTGACCAGCTATGGATAACGCCCTTACCAGACCGTAAACACCCATCAAAGTCAATGGTGCACTCAAAAACGCGGAAACGTTCGAAGGAGCTCTGGAATGTGCACCTATAAGCCATGTGTGCAACGGATAGGTACCCATTTTTGTCATGAATGCTATCGTAGCCATGAGCAAAAAAATCCAGGTTCCGTGTGCTCCAATGATTGCGAGCGAATGATTCTTGAGATAAAGGGATGCAAAGGCGACGAGTAATGAGACGGTTGAAATTTCACCAAACGCGAGAAATTCGAACGCTTCTTTGAAAGAGTGTTTGTGTTCCATTATCAAAAGATAAGAGAAAATCGTAGCTATCTCCCATCCACCTATAAATGTTAATGCATCTCTGGCTATCAAAACGAGAAACATTCCGAAAAGTGCAGCGTTGAAGAAAATCGGCATCTTTTTGGAATAATTCATGCCATAATCTATAGAGTACAGTGAAATGGCAAACCACGATATCGATGCGATAAGCAAAAAGATCGCGCTTGTATGATCCATTCCTATGCTCAGGCTGAACCCGTTGAGGAGTAGGTACGTGCCGGAAGCGAAAGTGGTGTGCATACCCAAGAGCGCCGTTACGAATGCAAGAGCGGATGCGATCGTTGCCATACTGTAGCTCAATCTCTTTGAAAACGTGGTCAATGCTCCAAGTGCAAAAAACAGGAAAGAAAAGTATATGCAAATCATCTTAATCAACCCTTCCAGATATTTTTAAAAGAATGGCGAGGATCTCCGAAGGCTCTGGACACCCATTCACGCTTGCCACAACGTTTGGAAGTTTTAATTCGTCAAGATCAATTCCGCTACTCCCGCAGCCTTTTAGAAGTATGACACCGAAAGGTTCTGGAATTTGATTGATAGTTTCCAAAAGGGGGGCGACCATCTTTTTTGTCGGCCTTCCCAAAACGATCAACAAATCTGCATGTCGTGGAGAAGCGGCAAAATATATACCGAATCTGTGGACGTTGTATTTTGGAGTTTGAAGTGCTCGCATTTCAAAATTGAGAATGTTGGAATTTCCAACGTCTATCGTATAGATGTGAAAAGATCTTCTGAAAATCCCCATTTTTTTCACACGCGCTTTAGATTCGTACTTTTTATCCTCGGTTAGCATCTTTGATATTCCAACCATTGGCCACCATTTCATCAATACCACCCCTCATCTCGCCGCGTCTGAGAAATTGACGCCAAAAGACTCCACAGCAAATGGAAAATCTGTGAATATATTGCCAACCATTGAATGTGCTATAGCAGACATCCCGAAAACGGAAGGCGTTGACACATAAACGCTCTTGATTCTAAAGTTCTCTATCTCAACATGGTAGATGATCGTTCCACTGGGGGATTCACTCCATCCAATTCCTTCACCACTTTCAGTTGAAATGAAAGGCATCGCTTTATCCAAGCTTAAATTATCAACTGTTTTCTGGATGAATTTCAAGCTTTCAAGAATCTCTCCGGCTCGCACTTCCATTCTTGAAAGCGCATCCCCCTCTTCATCTGATACTATTTTTATTCCGCGATAGATCTCATCATGAGTCCTTAAGTCTTCTTTCACTCCACAGGCTCTTAAGCTCGGACCGGTCAGCCCTATGAGTTCCGCGTCTTTTGCGCTTAAAGTGGCGGTGAGGTGCAACCTGTCGATGTAATTCCCGCTCGACATTGAATTCTTGTACAATTCCGAAAAGGCGCTTTTGATTTTTTTAACCTTATCTGTCACATCTTTTAATTCTTCATGCGATGGAAATCTGAGCACGCTGCCTATCGAGTTGAATCTGATCAGGTATCTGGAACCAGAGAAGATTTTGTTGACAACGAGCGAATCTTCAAAAAGGCCCATAAGATGCGAGGCGAGGACTTGTTGAGCCGCGGCTCCGGCAAGTCTGGATATCACATAAAGGTGGTTGTAAATTCTCTCGAGTTCTATGGCAATCGCCTTCAAAGCTTTGATATCCCTACTTACTTCTATCTTCAGAGCGTTCTCAACGGCTCTTGAAAATGCTATGGAATGCGAAATGGCAAAGTTACCGCATATCTCTTCTGAGAGTTTCAGTGCATCGTTAATATCAGAGCTTATCATTTTATCGTCCAGGGCTCGCCTTTTATAAGAAGTATCGATTTTTACCGATAAAATTCTTTCGCCATATGTGTAAAGATGGTAAACTCCAGCTTCTCCGACTCCGCTTGTGACAGGACCGTATCTGAAATCGAAGACGTCATCGCCATAGATCTCTTCTTTTTCTAACACATTTTTTACATACTCATTTCTGTTTTTCAGGAGCTCTGAATTCTTAAACTCACTTGCATTTCCTTCTAACGCAACAACTTTTCCATTCTCTTGAAGGATGATATACTTCCTACCATCTTGTATGTAAGCACCTAGAAGTTTCTTCATCTTATCATCCCCTTGGAAAGAATCTCCTGGATTTGCGGTATTAAGAAGACGACAAGGAAGGCGAGGGACGTATTCACCATGGGTACAATCCTTCCAACTCTCTTTCTCTCCATCATTTCACCATCGGACTCTGAGAAGATCATCTTTCCGATCTTGAAATTTACAGCTATGAAGGCCAGTGCAAGGAATCCCACAAGTGTTAAAGTGTAAAAGAGTGGAAAGTTCAAGAGCATGCCATAGATTATCATAAACTCTCCTATGAATGTGCCGAAAGGAGGCGTGCCGGTAACAGCCATTGAAGAGAACATGAGTGTATAGGCAGTAAAAGGCATACGCTTTGATATCCCTTTTACATCAGTCATTTTATGAGATTTGTATTTCGCAAGCACATTTCCGGTAAGAAAAAATGCCGATGACTTGGCAAAGGCATGCGATATTAACAAAATTATTGCCCCAATGAAAGCGTATTTCCCAAGTGATAAACCGATCAGAGCCATTCCCATGTTCTCCATTGTTGAGTATGCAAAAAGGCGTTTGTAATGTCCTTGAGCCACCATTAATACTGCGGCAATTAAGACTGTCAAGAATCCAAGTGCAAATGAGAATATTCTAACACTCTCAACAGGTACAATTTGAAGTATTCGAGCCATGACATAAAGTGCCACAGGTAAGAGCACACCAGAAAATATGGCACTAACAGGTGCTGGTGCCTTGCCATGAACGTCCGGAAGCCAGGTGTGCATTGGAAAGATCCCGGCTTTTGTTCCGTATCCAACAATGGCCATCATTGAGCCGAGCGTTAAAATCTTACCAGCATTTGTGACCTTCATAGACATGAGCATCGAGAGTGAAAGTGTGTGTGTGGCACTGTATATGAATACGTTCGAAAGCAGTGAGATTATCAAACCAGACGACACGATTATTATGTACCTCCATGTTGCTTCCATGGATGACTCGTTGTTTTCAGTCGCTACCAGGAGTGCACTTGTGACCGTTGTAGCTTCCACTCCTACCCACATCAACCCAAAATTGTTAACAGAAACCGTGAAGAACATCGTGAACGCAAAGAGATTCATCAAAAAGTAGTAAAAATTCTTCTCAAAGAGAGGATTCTCTATATACTTCATGTACGTTGTTGAGAAAATGACTGTTGATGTGTATATGGCAGATATCATAATGAGCATGATTTTTGAAAGACCATCTATATAGAGAAAGCCATTTGAAAAATCGGGAAGAAAAACAACAGTGCCTGTCACAACAACTGTGGCGAGGGCAGATATCACGGAAACAAATTCTTCAAAATACATGCTCCTACTCAAACACAGCACGGCACCTATAGCGGTAAAAATCATTGGAAGTGAGTAAATGTATCCCATCTCAATTCATCCTTTCAACTCGTCGAATTCATTTGAATCTGTCGTGGAGTTTTTCATCATCTTAACCACAATTCCCGCTATCGCGATGATACCTATCAGATCAAGAATAACTCCCGCCTCAACAATAAATGGGAGCGCTGGAAAAAGATAGCCCTCGAATAAAAAGATGGCGTTTTCCATCATCATGTAGCCTATAAGCTGAATGAAGGCATTTCTTCTTGAAATCATTAAGAAAACTCCCTGGAGAATCAGTGCTATTGGTATGGAACCATCCGAAAGGTGAACCGAATCGTAAAATGTGATCCTGTACAGCACGTAAGCGAAGATTACCACAGAAAGTGATATTAATATCGATAAAGCCGTGCTTATCGTTGGTTTTATTTCCCTTTCTCTCCATGGATCCCTGACTATTCTTTTTTTCATAAACCATGGTATAAAAAATCCTCTTACCCCAGCCGTGAGAACTGCCAGGATAACGACCAGATACTTGTTTTCCATGATTCCAAGATAAAACAAAAAGACGGCGATCGTGTAAGACGCTATGGAAAAGGTTGTGATGATTTTCTTGGTATACACTTCCCATTGCATAAAGAGAACCAGCAGTATCTCAAAAAAGCCAATAAGTGCGAAAAACTTCTCCATCTTAGAAACCTCCATTCGTTGTGTAAAACGCCAAGAAACTCAGAAAGGCCAAAGAGAAGGAGATAGCCATGTAATCGAAATTTTTGAAGAGTCTGAATTTTGAAATACTTTCCTCTAATAGCCCCATACTAATCACAAGACCGAGAAGCTTTAAAAAGTGAATTCCTGTATATATGGCAATCGAAGACAGATTATACTTCATAGGTACGAAAAACGGCACCGTATACACGTTCACAAACACACTCATGAGCAAAAATTTCTTTATATATCCTCCCCATTTGTAGAAGGCGAGGTCCATTCCTGAGTACTCCAGATCCATTGCCTGATCAATCATACCAAGCTCAGCTGTGGAATGATGTTCTATTGGAAGTTTTCCGGTTTCAACAAGCAAGATCATGAAAAATGCAGCGGCAACAAACCAGTGTGTCAACGAAAGATACCAACTTGATGATGTTTGAAGTACGTTGTTTATGATGTAAGGGTTATTTGTCTTTGAGATAACGCCTAACATAATGAATATTAAAACCGTTATTGGTTCTGCCAATGCTCCCATGCTTGCTGCTCGAGAAACTCCAAGATGCGAATAATTGCTTCGACTGTCCAAAGATGCTATTTTCTTCAACAGCGCTGCTGCTCCAAAGATCAAACCTCCACCGATGAAATCCACCGTTGGCCCAAATTCAAGTGGAAAGGCCGTTATTATTGGTAGGACTAACGTCAAAAGCGAGTACAATGCAAATTCTACGTAAGGCACCACATGAAAAAACGGAGACGACACCTCAGGGACGACGACTTGTTTTCTAAAAAGTTTGAAAAGATCGTAGTAAGGTTGAAAAATACTTGGTCCTTTTTTAGATTCGATTCTCTCTTCGAATTTTGAAAAGATTCCGAAGATTAACGGTGAAAGCAGTAGCACATAGAACAACTGCAAAATGCTTAGAAAAATTAACAGCATAAAAAACCTCCTATCCGTGGGATGGGTAGGAGTCATTGGCTAAAAAGCTTTCTGGTGGACTCCACCACCATTATTTGTTGTTTGTACAAAATTATACGGGTGGGAAGTTAATGGAACGTTAAACGTTTTTTGTTTGCAGATGAATTTTTGCTTTGTGATATAATGTAATACGAGGTGATACTATGAAATTGATATCTCTTAGATTGCCAGAAAAACTTGAGAGGAAACTTGAAAAATATGCCCAGAAACTTGACAGGCCCAAAAGTTATCTTATGCGCAAAGCCCTTGAAATGTACTTGGAAAATCTTTCAAAAGTTCCAGAAGATATTTTAAAACTCGCTGTGAGTCCAATCGAGAAAAGAAGTTCCGCAGTAAAACACAAGAATATCCAGAAAAAAACAGGTTTCACATCACAAAAGGGGCTTAGAAAAGAATTGAATGGTTAAGTGCAGAGCTTTGTATTGATGTTATGAGCGGGGAAGGTGGCGACCTTCGATGACTAAAGCACGGCAAAATGCTGAAAGTGCCATTTTGGGGGCTTTAACTGCTCTTATCTATACATTTCAAATGATCTACGGGATTGGAACGGCCATAAGTTACTTAGCTGTGTTTCCACTTGTGTATGCCATGAATCAATCACGTTCTGAATGGTTAAGAATCGTTGTGGTGGCTTCCGTGATAATCTTTGCATTTAATGATTTAGGTGGATCACTGTTTTTCATTCTCTTTATCGTTCCAATGTCGATCTCGATCATGATGAAGATAAATGGATTGTCGATCTTTTTAGCTGAAGGGCCACTCTTTTGGTCGCTGGTTTTGATTCTTTACAAACTTGGATGGATTGTGGGATTTGAAATACCACCGCTGTTTCGTGATTGGTGGGTGCTCTTGGTTTTCCTGTTTTGTGCCTTTGTTATCGCAGTATTTTCAAAAATTGCCTATCTGACTTTAAAGGTTTTCGACTTTCGCCCGCGTTCTAACAGTGCAGGATTTGAATTTTTTGCAGTGATCATAGCGTTGAATTCGCTTGCGGTTTTTGTTGTTTACGGTTTTTCAATACAAGCACTTTTTAATCTAATCATCATTATGCCTTTAATGATGATCGAGCCGTTGAAGCTAACGGTTGCTGAAATAGAAAGAGTGGCTGTTCACGCCTTTCAACTACTTTACAACAAACTAACACGTTAATTCCTATCTTTCATCCCACGTCGTGCGTCAACTTTATAACCCATGAGTATTTATCGAATAAACATCCAGAACCAACTGTAGTCCGGAATGACGTTATGGTCAAAGATTCTGTGTAAAGCACGCTGCATATCTAACACCTTCCACCGCTACGCGGTCCCCTTCTTGGCTACCACTTGTGCCTACTACTCGGTTGCCACCTCAGACACAAAGAGGAAGTGATGATGCTCTCAACTTCGTTTCGGTCAGAAAAGCGGGAAAGATATTGCGTACTACGCAATCCCGCTCTGGCATTTCCTCTCCTTACAAAATACAGTAGAACGGTCATGGAAGTGGGAAAGACATTACATCTTGTGAGCTTTCAGATGGCGAGCTCATATGTCTTGATGAAAACTTCGAGGGAATGTGAAAAATCTCTTTCTTTATAGTTTGGATCGTTTTGTAATGTTTGTGCACAATTTGAGCGAGTAAAAACAACAAGTGCCCCTCAAATGAAGGGCACTTAATTCACTTATAGAACACGTAGGCACTCAATGGGACAATTTGAATCGTTCCTGAAGCTGTGCCAATTGAGCTCGTTGACGCCATCGCTCCATTCACAGCTATATTCCATGTCCCAGTTGGTAAGGTTACAGTTTTTGCTGTTGTATTAGCGTTAAAGTAAACCACGATGTCAGACCATGAATCACCAACAGAGCCTCCGTTTATTTCATATCCAATCACGCCATTGGCAAGCCCAGAAAGAAAAATCAAATTATCATCTATATCTTGAGATGATGTCATCCTGAAAGCTGGATGAGCCTTTCTTATAGCTATCAGCCCTTGGTAGTAGCTATCAACAGTTGCAAATTGTGTGAGTCTTGACCAATCGAATTCGTTCGGACTCTGGACATTATAGGAATTTCCATTTCCATCTTTCGTTCGTGCAAATTCCGCTCCACCTTGCATAAAGGCGACTCCTTGTGAGAGCATCACAATTGCTCCTGCAAGTTTTTGAGCTGCGATGTCTTCAGATGCGCTCCAAGTTGGCTGAGCCATTGTTATTTTGTCCCAAAGTGTGTAGTTATCATGACATGTGGAATAATTTATACTTTCATCAGGTTCAGCAGCGAATGTATTTGGAAGAGTCTCAAAAGGAACGCTTCCCACAATTCCAGACTTTATATCACTTTGAACACTTGTACTTGTAGCGTTGCCGTTTACAAAACCCATTGCTGTCGGATTGTCAGCTGTTCCTATCATCGCGTCTCTGAAATAGCCGTTAAAGACACCAAGATCCATTCCACGTTGATCGTAATACGTAAATTTGTATCCACTCGCTTTCCATGGCTCTCCATAGAGAAGTACACCGGGATCCAATGCACGAAGTGTTTGTACTATATCTTGGATGGTTTGTGGATCGTACAGATACATTTGGTCAAATCTGAATCCTGAAATATGGTACTGCGTCATCCAATATTTCAACGTGTCGACGATCAGCTTCTCAACCATGTAATTTCCGGTTGCCAAATCATTTCCAACTCCAGAGTAATTCGTTTTCTGTCCATACTCGTTGTAATTGTAGTAATAGTATGGAACTGCGGCTGTGTATGGAGTTGTCACGTACGATGTGTGGCTGAAAGATATGTCTAAAATCACACCTATTCCTTTTGAATGAAGCGACTCGATCATCTGTTTGACTTCATTAATTGTATTTGCCGGATCGTTTGGAGTTGTGGAATATTTGGACTCCGGCACCATGTAAAGGTAGGGAACGTATCCCCAGTTATATCCTGGATTTTGTGGATCCTCATAATCTTCTATCGGCAGAAGCTGCACGTAGTTAACTCCAAGTTGAGCAAGATGATCTACTCCCGTTGGCATTCCATCGTAAGTTGTGCCTGTTTGCGTGAATCCCATGTAAGTGCCTTGATACTGAGGTGAAACTCCAGAGTTGGGATTGTCCGTGAAGTCCTGGACGTGCAATTCATATATGATCGCATCAACCATGTTATTCGGGAATGGAGCTGTATCAACATTCCATCCAGATGGATCTGTTTGCGAAAGATCGATCACCATGGATTTAGTGTTATCGGCGTTCGCGGCTTTGGAATATATGTCAGGCGCACTTATCCATTCGCCATATCTGTGATAAGAATATTCATAGTACACTCCGTTCAAATCTCCCATCACGCTTGTCGACCATACGCCTTGAGAATTTCTTGTCATGGCGTATGTCGCGTATGGTGTTGTGTCATTTGCGTTTTTAAAAAGCAAAAGATCGACTTGATCTGATACAGGTGACCACACTTTAAACGTCGTTTGGTAAGGCGAGTAAATCGCGCCAAGCTGGCCATCGTAATGAAAAGCAGAATTGTTAAGAGCGTATCTGGCGTAAACTGTAGCCGGGCTAAAGTTATTTATAGTTAGAACCATAGAACTTGCCACATCAGATAGGTTCAAAGGCGTAGAAAGATTTATCGTGATGTAATTCGAGATTCCGGACAATCCAGTATTTGCATCGACAACAGAAGAAATGGGAGTGTTGTGTCCGTTAACGCTAAATTTGAACTGCGAAAGATTTGAAGTATTAACAGTAGAGTTAAGTGTTGCGTGAATTTCATCCATCGAATCCAAATACGCCATTATGACCTGATGAAGCGTCTGAATTTTGGCGGCTTTAGCACTAACTGAGCTGTTTAAAACGTTGAAATCAACGACAACAGTAGTTGCCTGAGGAACTACTACAGTACCGTTATTGGGAGAAGAGTAGCCACCGTAGCCACCGTTGAAGTAATACTGCGTCAAACTCGCAGGTTGTGTGCTCCATGTAGATTGAGGTGTTATTTTGAATCCATAAGCACCGGCAGAATCATCCGTCGCGGGCCTTGTTATAGTTGCGGCGAAAGTGCCGTTGCCAACATATGTCATCGTTGCAAATCTCCAGTTGTTTATGTCACCAGCGAAGTACCACTTCATAGTCTCTTTTGTCGTATCGCCGATGCCTACATCTGAGTTTCCTCCAGATGGAGAACCACTTGCAATAGATGGATCAAAATAAAATGTGACGTTTCCCGATTTAACCGGTATGTTTCCATAATTCGCATTAGAACCAGGTCCTCCATACCATACGGTTTGAGTTCCCGTCCATTCCACTATCTTGTACTGGTATTGACCAGTCGTGGAGGGTAATGTCATGCTAAGCGTGTAAATGCCGGAAGAATTAGGCGACATTTTGTAATTAGAATTGCCAACAACGTTTTGCCAACCGTCGAAATTTCCGGCAACGTAATATGTTGGAGAAATCACAGGATGAAGTGTCACAAGGCTTTTCAGGACGTTGAATTCAACCACCACTTTTGATGCCGCAGTTGAAAGATGAAGAGAGCCCGCATTGCTACTACTACTGAAGTTTCCCCAAATGCTTCCATTGTAATAGTATGGCGAAGATGCCCAACTGACGTTGGGTGTAATTTTAAAGTAGTAATTGCCGACACTAAAATTACCAGTTTCTGTAGCAACGAAAGTGCCGTTACCTATATATTGCATTTGCTGAGGTTTGCTCCACGTTTCACCTAAATCTCCTGCGTAATACCACGTCATCGATTCTTTTGAAGTGTCACCTATACCAACAGCTTTGCTTGGATCTGTAGCAATTGATGGATCAAAGTAGAACGTTACGGTACCAGATTTAACTGGTATGTTGTTACCTCCATACCATGCGCCGTTGTAAACTACTTTATATTCTTGCTGACCAGTTGTGGATGGTACTTCTGTGGTCAAAGAATAGATACCGGTGAACGGATCGTATTTGAATTTATAGTCTGGCATATTAGCCGACCAGCTGCTAAAACTGCTCCTTAGATAAACCGAAGTTACATTTGTCGCTTCGAAGGTGATTTTTGAATTCAAAATGTTGAACTTCACAACGATTTCGTTTGATGGTGTAGCAATCGAGAAACTTCCATTCGGCAAGTAATACGCCCCGTAAGATCCGTTGAAGTAATAAGATATCAAGCTCGCAGGGGTAGTTGAAAAAGCGGCTTGTGGAGTTATTTTGAATCCGTACGTTCCCGGCTCAAAAGCACCGTTTGTTGCCACAGTTGCGACAAATGTCGTGCCCGATGCTTGCATTTGTGAAAAGGTCCAACCATTTATGTCTGAGGCAAAGTACCAACTTCGATTTTCCTTCGACGTATCTCCTATACCATCAGATGTGAAAGGCTTCGCCATAGACTGATTGAAGTAAAATGTTACATTTTCACTTGTTATGGGAATTGGCTGGTAGCCATATTTTACAATTTCACCTTTGTACACTTGTTCTATCAAGTAGCGATTTATGCCGTAAGTCAATGTGGAAGCTGGGGCCGGGACACTCGTGGTGAGTGAATAAGTTTTATTCACAGGATCGTAGCTCATCTCATAGTTTGAATTCGTCGCCCAATTCGTGAAATCTCCAACGACATATGTTGGAGTAGCCGTCCATCCACCTTGGACTGTGAAATTTACAGCTTGACTTAGAGTTTCGAGGTCATAAGAATTAGCGGCTTTTATAGATAAGGTGTAAGTTCCATCGCTTAGTGGTCCAATTTCCACAATTGTCGATGATGTTGAGATCAGCGTTTGTGAGTTCAAATAAATGGTGTAAGTGCTTGAATCTCCGCTAAATTTAAGTGTGAACGTTGAAGGTACGGTTGAATTAGCGGCCGGACTCACTATAACCGGTGTTTGTGGATAAACAGGTGGTATCGTTGTGGATGTGGATGTTACAGTATAAGAGAATGCTGTGGAACTATCAATCAGCACGTCAACTCTCATTAAACCTTCGTTGGGAGCAAGATAAAAAACGAGTGTCATGGTAGGGCCTGTCAAAGTAACTTTGAGAACGTTGTTATATGTGTGGTTTCCAAAAGTCATTTGAGATATGTAAGTCACATTTCTCGAATAAGAATTCGAAAGCACATGAGTTTTAGATAATGGCTTGTTGCCATAGATACTGTTGAGAAGTAGAATTGGGTAAGATGCAAAATTTTGAAGATATACTTTTTCATCCCCAACCAAAAAGGAAAGATGGAGTTCAACGTTGGGCTGTCCAGCGAACGCGTAAGATATGTTCACCGTGTAGGTTGTGGTCCCGTTTGACGTCAATTTTTGATAGGTTATAACCTCATTTGTCGGAATCAGTTGAACTGATGAAGCGGCTGCTTTAAAGGTTTTTATAAAGTTCAAAAGCGAATAAGAATTGCTTCCAAGCACTTTTGTTGATTGAGGCTGAACGCTAGGCTGTGCATTTACAGTAACAAGTGAGCTCGTTGTCTTCATGGGGAAATAGTTCTGGCCAACAAAGATAGATACAGATTTCGAAAAAGATTGACCAGCAGAATTGTACGCGCTCACCATATAGGAATAAGTATGACCTGGATTAACAATATCCGTGTAAGAGTTCTTGTTTTCACTCACAGAAGCTATAAGTGTATAGGCTTCATTTGAATTTGAACGTCTCCATATGTGAAATCCTACGACATTTGTTGAACTTTCAGACCACGTTAAAAGGGTTGAATAAGTGTTTGGTGAATTTACGAAAATCTTTGGTGGATTTGGTTTAATAACAATTTTTAGTGTTGTCGCGACAACTGTGTTTGAAGTTGCACGTCCAGTTTCATTTGATGCGACTACAAAGAATTTGTAAGTGGTGAACGCTTTCAAATCATTTACTTTGTAAGATGTTGCTATGCCAGTTAGCGTTGCAATGGAAGAAAAGTTAACAGAGGTTGCCTGATAAATCGTTATCAAGTTTGAATTTTTGGACTGTGTCCATTTCAAAGTTATTGTGTTTGTTGAAACTGATCCAACACTTAAAATCGGTGTTGAAGGGGGAAGGCTTTGAGTTGTCGCGGTCACCGTGTTTGATGTGGCTTTACCTGATGGGTTGGTCGCAACGACGAAGAACTTGTACGTTGTTGATGGCTTTAGATTATTTGCCATATAAGACGTCGCATTCGGAGAAAGTGATGCAATTTGACTAAATTTATTTGATGTCGCTGAATAAACATCTATCGCTGAGGCGTTTGTCGATTTGCTCCACCCCAAAGAAACAGAATCAGTTGAAATTGATGTGACTTTCAAAACAGGTGTAGATGGAAGAGGCGGTTTTGGAGGAGCTGGAATGGATTGAGTAGTTGCAGTAACTGTATTCGATGTCGCTTTTCCAGATGTGTTTGAAGCCACAACAAAGAATTTATAAACAGTTGCTGGTTCGAGATTCGTCAAAGTATAAGATGTTGTAGTTCCAGAAAGTGTAACCACCTGGCTGAATTGATTTGATGTCACAGAATACAAAGTTATTGAGGCGGCATTTGCTGATTTGGTCCATTGTAAGGAAACAGAATCTGTTGAGACTGAAGTGACGCTTAAAATCGGAGTCGATGGTGTTGGCAACGCCATCGTTGTAAAATGCCAAATGTCACTTGTTGCAACCTTTCCTGATTTGTTGACAGCGGCTACTCGCCAAAAGTATGTTGTGGAATACTTGAGATTGTTTTCAATTGTTTGAGTAGTATCAACTGTTTTTTGATAAGCGGGAGGGTTTGAAGTACCGAAAAAAAGACGGTAATTAAGATTTTTAAACGAACCCTTTTCTTTCCATAAAAGGACAACATTTGTTGAAATCCCAGTTGCTTTATTAGGTGGTGAAATTAAAGTTGGTTTCACAAGTACTCCGATCTTTGGGAATAAAAAGCATCCAGATAGAATCATTGCCATCGCAATTAAGACTGCTAAAAAGAACAGGAAACGATTTGATTTCATAAAATCATCACCCCCAAGAATTAAATTTACGCATATTGCAAAAAATCAAACTTTCGGAACTTCTTGAACTTTTATCATGTTGGTAGTACCAGAAATTCCCCATGGAATTCCGGCTGTAAGCACAAATTTATCTCCTGGGTTTGCAAGACCAAATGCGAGCAACTTTTCAGTAGCTAAATTTATCATCTCATCTGTTGATTCAACTTTATCCACGATAACTGGCAACACACCCCATACAAGTGCAAGAGCGTGGTAAGTTGATTTACTTGGAGTGGGAGAAAGGATCATCGCCGAAGGCCTGAAGCGTGACACGTGCCTTGCGGTCAATCCGGAACTTGTCGAAGCAACTATTACCTCACTTTTCAGTTCAACACTTAACTGCCATGCAGATAGAGAAATCGCATCACTTACATCCTTACATTTTTTTGCGCTAAAAATGCGCATTTTTTCAGAAATATCCATATATTTCTCGGCTTTTCTCGCGATTCTGTCCATAAATTCTACAGCCTCAATTGGATAATTCCCGACAGCTGTTTCTTCCGAGAGCATCACAGCATCCGTTCCATCCAGCACCGCATTTGCTACATCGGTAATCTCAGCACGAGTAGGACGTGGGTTGTTAACCATAGATTCCAACATTTGTGTAGCGGTTATAACCGGGATGGCACGTTGGTTGCACATGCTTATTATTCTTTTCTGAGCAACTGGAAGATCTTCAGGATCAGTTTCAACTCCCAGATCTCCGCGCGCAACCATGGCACCGTCTGACGCATCCAAAATTTTTGAGAGATTTTCCAAGGCCTGCTTTGTTTCGATTTTGGAAATTATTTTGACATCTTCCATACCATTCTTTTTCAGAATTTCACGCGCTCTAAAAACATCATCAGCTTTTCTAACAAATGATTGTGCAACGTATTCGGGTTTAACCTCCGCAGCAAATTTGAGATCTTTCATGTCTTTGGGAGTAAAAGGTGGTATTTTTAGATCAACTCCCGGAAGATTTAATCCTCTGTGATGCGTTATAGTTCCAGTGTTTAAGACCTCACACTTTATATCTTTATTGGTGGAAGATATCACTCTTAATGCAATTAAGCCGTCGTTCATTAAAATTTTGTCACCCGATTTAACATCGTTTGGTAATCCTGGATAGTCAATGGATATTTTGTTTTCGTCCCCAAGTATTTCTTCAGTTGTTAACGTGAGAACAGATCCTTTCTTTATTACAATATGTTCGTGTTTTAATCTACCAGTTCTTATCTTTGGGCCTTCGACATCGATCATTATGGCAAGAGGAATACCAAGCCTTTTTCTTATCTCACGAAGCTCTTCTATAATAGCAGCTTTTTCCTCATGAGTACCGTGAGACATGTTCAACCGAGCAACGTTCATACCTGCCCTTACGAGAGCCTCTAACATATGTCTTTCAGTAGTAGCTGGTCCTAAAGTGCAAACTATCTTAGTTTTTCTTTCTCTCATATCTTTCGCCTCATGAAAGTATGTTGGCAAGTTTGTACAATTCAAGATCGAGTTCTTTTTTTGTCTGAAGAGCTTCACTTAGATCAACAGATACGATTCCATCAGATTGGAGACCCATCATGACGCCGTTTTGACCGTTAAGGAGAGCCTCAGTTGCGCTGGAGCCCAATCGACATGCCAAAAGTCTATCAAAAGCACTTGGGGATCCTCCACGTTGAATGTGCCCAAGAATGGTGACACGAGTTTCATAACCAGTACGATTTTCAAGATGCCTTGCAACCGTATAAGCACTTGCAGCACCTTCTGCAACAACAACTATGCTGTTTATCTTCCCTCTCTTTTTGCCAGCTAATAACTTATCAGCCAAAGCCTGAAAATCTACCTTTACCTCGGGTATTACGATTGCTTCTGCTCCGGTGGTTATGCCTGAAACAAGTGCAATGTAGCCACAATTTCTCCCCATCGTCTCCACAATAAATGCTCTTTCATGTGAAGAAGCGGTATCTTTGAGTTTTTGTATGTTTTCAACCACAGTATTTAAGCAAGTATCAACACCTATACACATGTCAGTGCCATGAATGTCATTATCGATGCTTGCGGGAACACCAACTACCTTAACATCACTTTCATTGGCAATCAAAGTGGCACCTGTTAAACTCCCATCTCCACCTATGACTACAAGCCCGTCTATTTGATGTTCTTTCAAAATTTTATAGGCATCTTTCCTTCCACGATCAACCTTGAATTCTTCGCACCTCGCAGTTCTCAGAATAGTCCCACCACGCTCCATAATTCCGCCAACATCTGAAAATTTTAACTGTACGAAATCATTTTCGATAAGCCCGGTGTATCCTCTCATTATTCCATACACTTCTACACCTTTAGACACTGCATATCTGACAACAGCCCTTATGGCAGCGTTCATTCCCGGAGCGTCGCCTCCGCTTGTCATAACTGCTATTTTTTTCAAGTTTCTTCACCCCTTTTTCTCTTGGAAAAAAGTCATCTGATCTTTTCCAAATTTTTTGAGTTTACGCTTAATTGCTTCCACTTCTCCAGATGTGAGAAAGCGAACGCCTTTTTTTATTTGACTGGTGGAAATGAGAGCATCCGCAACCTGATATGCTCTTTTCACCACCTCTTGTGGTACTCCCGCTATTCGAGCTACTTCTATACCATAGCTCTTGTCCGCGCTTCCAGGAATAACCTTGTGTAAAAAGAGCACCTTATCGTTGCTTTCCACAACTTTTATCGTAAGATTGATTATACCTGAATAGAGTTTCTCAAGCTCCGACAATTCGTTGTAATGGGTTGCAAAAATTGTAAAAGCTTTCAAATTCTGAGAAATATGCTCAGAAACTGCCCAAGCGATACTCAATCCATCAAATGTGCTTGTTCCTCTTCCCACTTCATCTAAGATTATCAGAGAATCTTTTGTCGCAGAGTGTAAGATAGTCGCAACTTCTGACATCTCTACCAAGAACGTACTTCTGTTGGATGAAAGATCATCACGTGCTCCAATACGTGTGAAGATGCGATCAAATATCTTGAGAGTTGCTTCTTTTGCGGGTACGAAAGAACCTATTTGAGCCATTATTGAAATGAGTGCTATTTGACGTATGAATGTCGATTTTCCAGACATGTTCGGGCCAGTTAGAATCACAAAACGCTTGTGATCGTTCATCTCGATATCGTTTGGAATAAATTCTGAAACGCGTTTTTCCACTATTGGGTGACGACTTCTGATAAGCCTCACGAAATTTTTAAAAACTGGTCGAACATAGTCTTCATCTATTGCCAAACGCGCAAAAGTTGATAACATATCGATGAAAGCAATCTTATAGGCATTTTTAAGCAATTTTTCTTTCTCGCTCATAATGCTCTTACAGATATCATCGAATATCTTTGTTTCTAAAAACTTAACCTGCTCGCTGGCATGAAGGACTTTTTCCTCTATTTCTGAAAGTTCTGGCGTTATGTATCTTTCTGAATTCACTAACGTTTGCTTTCTTGTGTATTCTGGTGGTACTTTACCTTTATAAGCTTTTGAAATTTCAATATAATATCCAAAGACATTGCTGTATCCAACCTTCACTTTTGTTCCGAGTTTCGCACGTATTTCTTCTTGATACCTTCTAATGTATTCATCAACATCTGAGATCATCGAACGAGCCTCATCTAATTCTTGAGAAAATCCTTTTGCAATAACTTTCCCGTTTCCAACTTCACCAGTTGGGTCGGACATAACAGCACGTTCCAAAAGATTCCTCAAATCAGAGACTTCTTCAAGATACATATCATTGAAGATACCTGTTGATTCGATCCAACCATTTACCATTTCAAACCTTGAAAGACTCTCGCGCAGCGCAACTATATCTGATGGCGTGGCGGCCGGATATGCAACACGGGCGATTATGCGCTCGACATCGTGAATACCCGAGAGTATCCCTCTTAGTGAGTCTAATTCCCTTTGACGATGAACAAGTGCTTCCACAAGATCATGCCTACGTTTTATCTCAACAGCTCTTCGAAGTGGAGTCACGATCTCTCTTCTAAGCATTCTTCTTCCCATGCGAGTAACTGTTTTGTTTATGTGAGAATAAAGCGAATCACCACTCCTGGAATTAATTATATCCAAGTTGGAAAGCGTGTCAGAATCGAGAAACATTCTCGATTCATTTCTGAACTTCACAGGAGTTCGTAAATTTCCAAGAACTCTCTTTTGTGTTATCTGTAAATATTTTAATACAGCTGCACACGCCACTATCTCTTCACGAGACAATTCTAAGAAGGATACGTCTGTGATCCCAAAGTGAGTCTTGAGAGTTTGGGCTGAATTTTTTGGATCAAAATACCAATCTTCCACTTTTTCTTTGAAAGCCCCTTCAACGTAGGCTAAAGATGAGTCTCCGGTGTAGATGATGTGTTTGGGCGTATATCTTTCAATTGCATCAAGAGAAGGTTCAACGATGAAATCTCCCGTAGATATGTCAACCATGGCAACGACATTCTTGTAAACAGCTGCGATGTAATTGTTTTCAGACGTCAAAACGTTATCCGTGATCAAAGTTCCTGGTGTTACCACACGCGTTACGTCCCTTTTTACAAGTCCACGAGCGAATTTTGGATCTTCAAGTTGATCGCATATCGCAACTTTGTTCCCTTGTTCCACCAATTTCTTCAAGTATACATCTAAAGCATGGTGTGGAATTCCTGCCATTGGGTTATCACCACGGTGAGTTAAAACAAGACTAAGAGCCTTGGAGATATACTTGGCATCTTCATTAAAGGCTTCATAGAAGTCTCCGACTCGAAAGAGAAGCACACAATCTTTATACTGTGCCTTAAGCTTTGAATATTGGATCATCATCGGAGTCATATCATTTGACAAATTTCAACACCCTCCCGAGCAATTCACCGTAAATTGGTCCGGCAGTGGCATGTTGAATTTTAACTTTAACATTTTCTCCTTCTGGAACATCTCCTTCGAAGAAGACCATCCTATTATCAATGGTCCGACCGTAAGATTTTCCATCCTTTTTCCCTTCAACAATTATGTTCACACTTTTTCCAATGAGCTTTTCATTCATCTCCAGCAGAATTGCGTGCTGGACTTTGGACAATGTTGCCATTCTCTTTTTCTTCACAGCGGTTGGAACATCATCAGAATAAAGCCTCGACGCTACAGTTCTTTGTCTTGGAGAGTATGGAGCAATGTTGAGCCGTACGTATTTGACTTCTTTCACCAATGAAAGAGTTTGTTCGAAATCCTCATCGCTTTCCCCGGGAAAACCTACTATAATATCCCCGCCTATTGTTGCTCCTTCTACTTTAGATCTTATTTTGCGAATCAACTCTATGTACTCTTCACGTGTGTATTGTCTATTCATGCGATTCAAAATGGTGTTGCTTCCAGACTGAGCGGGAAGATGAAAGTTACGCGATATTCGTGGTCGCTCAGCGACTACTTCTATGAGTTCATCCGTTATGTCTGAAGGATACGATGTTAAAAACCAGAATCTTTCTATATTTTCGAATTTATAAACGCGACGAAGCAGTTCTGCCAAAGAAGTTTCGTCTTTCAGATCCTTTCCGTAAGAATCAACATTTTGGCCCAAAAAAGTTACTTGATTGTATCCTGAATCTGCGAGTAGCTTCACTTCTTCAATCACATTGGCCATCGGTCTTGAAACTTCTCTGCCCCTGGTATATGGAACAACACAATAAGTACAAAATTTATTGCAACCTGCTATGATATTAACCCAAGCATGACGCTTAGATGTTCTCATCGTGACCGATTCATATGTACCAGATATATTTGATGCAGTAACTATTTCTTTTATATCTGAAAGATGATCAGACATATCAAAATCCACTTTGCCTTCAATTGCATCGACTATTGACGTCAAAGCGCGAGTACCTAAAACAAAGTCTGCTCCACGCCTTTTCAGATCCTTTAATGCAATTTCAGCCACGCATCCTGTTACTCCAACTCTTAATCCACGTTTTTTTAGCCTTCCTATAAGGCTGTAAGCTTTGTTCTCAGACTTACCTCGCACAGCACAGGTGTTTATCACAACCACATCCGCGCTTGACAAATTCCTAACAATTTCGTGTCCGGACCTTACGAGAAGTTCTTCCATGATCTCAGAGTCACGAATGTTCATTTGGCATCCATAGGTTTTGAAGAAAACTTTCACGATTTTGAACCTCCCTGGACGCTGGAGGAGTGGGTTTCATCAACACTCTTGGCTTTTCTTGATTTAACGATCATGACATCACATTTTGACATCTTCAAGAGTTTTTCAGCAGTCGAGCCAAAGAGCAAATCTGATATCCAGCCTCCTTTTCCATGACTTCCAATTATCAAGAGATCCGCCTCCCACTCCTCAGCACACGCATATATTTCTTTATGCGGTATACCATAACGTATCTCAATTTCTGGTTCGTAGTGCTCCTTCAACATCCTTTTAATAAAATCCCTCAGCATTTTTTCCTGAGCTTTCATTAATTCCATCTCTGTTCCCACAAATATGGTCCCTGTTTCTTCCATACTGGTGGGAAAGTTGTAAGTAGTTGTTGTATCAACTACTGCCGTAACACATGTTTTAGCATTGAGAAGCTTCGCAAGCTCCATTCCTTTATTGAAGACATTTTCGGACATTTCTGAACCATCAACAGCTATGAGAATCTTCTTATACAAATTCATCATTCCTTCACCAAGTAGAGCCAACTTCTACATCTACCACAAGGGGAACTTTCAATTTTATTATACCTTCCATCGAATTCTTGACAAGTTTTTTTACTTCTTCGATTTCCTCAATTGGCAACTCAAACACCAATTCATCGTGAACTTGCAATATCATCATGGCTCTGTATTTTTTCAAAAGTTCATGAACTTTTATCATGGCAAGCTTTATTATATCAGCCGCGCTGCCCTGGATGGGGGCATTGATCGCCATACGTTTTCCTTCTTCGGAAATGTTGTGATTATTACTTCTAATGGAAAGCACATCTCTTCTTCTGCCAAGTATTGTCTTTACATAACCCTTTTCTTTTGCGAATGTGACAGTATTTTCGAGGTATTCTCTGACTTTTGGATAACTTTGAAAATAATTCGTGATCACTCGTTCAGCGTCAGCCCTTTCTATTCCAAGACGCTTAGCAAGTCCATAAGCACTAACACCATAAGTCACAGCAAAGTTGACCATCTTTCCCACTCGCCTCATTTGATCTGTTACAGAATCCTCGCTTACTCCATACACTCTCGCGGCTGTGGCTGTATGAATATCAACTCCTTCTTCAAAAGCCTTAATAAGGGCGGGGTCTTCACTTACATGTGCTAAAACGCGAAGTTCAATTTGAGAATAGTCTGAACTCATTATCACCCATCCTTCTTTTTGGGCTCTTATCGCTTTTCTTATCTCACGTCCTTCTTCATTTCGAGCTGGAATATTTTGCAAATTGGGATCACTGCTGGAAAGTCTTCCGGTAGATGTCCCCGTTTGATTAAAAGAACTGTGCACTCTTGAGGTTTTTGGATTAACCATTTTGGGCATGGCATCTAAGTATGTGGATTTGAGCTTGAAATACTTTCTATACTCCAATAGTAGAGGAATTATGGGATGTTCATCTTTCATCTCTTCGAGTACGCTTGCGTTGGTAGAAAAGGCACGTGTTTTTGTGCGATGGCGTGGTTTAAGATTAAGCCTCTTGAAAAGCACATCGGACACCTGCTTGGGTGAATTTATATTGAATGGCATACCACCAGCAAGCTCGTAAATATTCTTTTCTATATTAGAAAGTATTTTCGAATATCTGTTTGATATCTCTTTTAAATATGAAGTATCAATATAAACTCCATTTAGCTCCATGGTAGCAAGTACTTCAACAAGCGGCATCTCTACTTTATAAAAGACATCTGTAAGATCGGATTCGTACATCTTTTTGTTAAGAGTCTCATACAATCTATATGTCACATCTGAGTCTTCAGCAGAATACCTTGCAGCGATATCAACTGGCACACTGGAAAAATCTCCTGATTTCCCAGTCACTTCTCCATAAGAAACGGTTTTGTACCCAAGATATTTCATCGCAAGCTGATCCAGAGAAAACCTACGCCCATTGGGATTCAGAAGATAAGCCGCTATCATCGTATCAAAGTATGGTTTTACGTTGACTCCATATTTCTTCATTACAGCTATATCATATTTGATGTTTTGACCTATAATTTTCATGTGTTCATCTTCAAGTAACTTTTTGAACCTCAATATAACTTCTTTAAGTGGAAGATTTAAGCTTTGAGAATGGCCCACAGGAACGTAATAACTGCACTCGCCAGATGAAAATGAAATGCCAACAAGTTTAGCATCAACAGGACTCAGCGACGTAGTTTCTGTATCAAACGCCATTCTTCCACTTTTTCCCACTTTATCAAGCTCTTTGTCCAATTCTTCAAGCGACTTTATTCTAAAATAACGAGAAGATCTTGTTTTTGCATCCTCATATAGACCAAACTCTTTTTTGAGGTTTGAAAATTCAAGCTCATCAAAGAGCTTTGCCAGTTCAGCCTTATTTGGTCCTTTGTAGGGTTTAAAGGAAATTGATATATGAATGTTATCAGAAAGCTCTACCAACTTCTTTGAAAGAAAGGCATTGTCCTTCCCGGCGCTCAAGAGTTTTTTGTACCTCGTTTGTATTTCGTCAAGATGCTCGTATACGGCATCCAGAGTGCCATACTCCTTCAGAAGATTAACCGCACTTTTCTCTCCTATTCCCTTTACCCCAGGAATATTGTCAGAACTATCGCCAACAAGCGAAAGAAAGTCTCCCATTTGTGAAGGCATCACACCATATCTTTTGACCACTTTGTTTTCGTCATACTCAACTAAATCCGTGACCCCCATAGATGCAAATCTCAAGACTCGAATGTTTTTCCCGACAAGTTGTAAGAGATCCTTGTCTCCTGTGATAACGTAAACCCACTCAAAGTCTTTAGAGTATTTTTTCGCCAAAGTTGCAATCACGTCATCAGCTTCAAATCCTGTTTGCTTCACAACTGATATTCCTAAAGCTTTTACAAGTTTTTCGACGTAAGGAAGTTGAATTATCATATCATCTGGTGCCCCAGCTCTGTTAGCTTTGTAATCTTCAAAAAGAGTATGACGAAAGGTTTTTTCTTTTGTATCTAAAACGAACACCACATAATCATCAGGCTTCAAATGTTCGTGTACGAATTTTACAAGCATTTTCGTGAGTCCAAAAACCGCATTTGTCGGTTTTCCGTCAGAAGTGGTCATCGATGGTAATGCGTAAAATGCCCTATAAACCAAAGCAGTTCCATCGAATATATACAAGTTCAAGATCTCACCACCTCCGTTTGAACTTCCTTGCCTTTTTTAGAAACGTACGCAAATGTTATGGCTCCTATTATTATTAGAATAACCGAAACTACCTGTGCAATTCTGAGATTGTAAAACCACAAACTGTCAGTTCTAAATGCCTCATTAAAAAATCTGAAGGTAGAATAAAGTATAAGGTACAACGAAAACGTCTGCCCATATTTCTTGCGTCTTTTCTTTGTATAAGTGTAAAGAATGTAAAAAACAAAAAGATTTGCTATGGATTCAAAGAGAAAGGTAGGATAAAAATAACTGTAATTTGCATACTGTGGCATTCTATATTGAAGTGGAACAAACATCTTCCAAGGAAGGTTTGTTGGAGCCCCATAAGCTTCGTAATTGAAAAAATTTCCCCATCTTCCCATTGCCTGAGCAAAAGGTGCAACCATTGTAAAGGCATCCATGGATTGCAAATAAGTAAAAGAACAATTCTTTTTTAATTTTACAAACAACCATCCTGCAAAAAAAGTTCCGAAAAGTACTCCATGGATTGCCATTCCTCCAGTCCACGGTTGTGGTATCTGCCAGAGATGTTTTGAAAAATACTCATTCCATGTGAATGCCACATAGTACAATCGCCCTCCAACAACCGCAAAAAATATTGCTACAACCATCGCCATCAGGAACTCGTCTTCCTTTACCCCTTCTTTCAAAAGTTGATTACGTGCGATAAGGTAAGCAACAACCACAGAACTTCCTATAATCACGCCGTACCATTTGATGTGTAAGAACGGAAGATTAACAGCGTAAGGATCGAGTATGATGTTTCCTGCAAAAACTTCACGTAGAAAGAAGAATAAAGCCACACTTACAGCTGCGACTATAGACCAAAACACGATTTTCTTCATTGGGTGTCCTCCCATTTTTTAAAATCCTTCCAAAGTTTTTCCAGTTTTTCTTTTATCTTGCTCTCAAGCCCTCTATTCGTTGGTTGGTAAAACACTTTTCCTTTCAATCTTGCCGGTAGATAATTTCGCACCAAAAAGGCACCCTTTACATCATGCTGATAAATGTAACCCTTCCCATAACCCATGTCCTTCATCAACTTCGTTGGAGCATTTCGAAGCATCATTGGCGCCTTCTCATAAGGATGAGCTTTCACATCTTCCGAAGCCTTTACATAAGCACGATACACAGCGTTGCTTTTCGGTGCTACAGCACAGTATATCACGGCTTGAGCAAGAGCTGTTGTGCATTCGGGCATTCCGATGAAATGCGCAGCTTGGTAGGCATCGATTGCAATGTTTAACGCTCTTGGATCTGCCAAACCAATATCCTCTGATGCAAATCTGACAACTCTTCTGGCAATATAGAGAGGATCTTCGCCTGACTCTAACATTGATGCAAGATAATAAACAGCTGCGTCAGGATCGCTGCCACGCATAGATTTGTGAAGTGCCGATATGAAATCATAGTGCTCATCAGCATGTTTTCTGTACCGTGGAAGTGACTTTTGAATCAGCTTCTCCACATTTGTTACTTTAGAGAGTCCACTTTGTCTTGCTAACTCCATCGCTTCTTCAAGCGAATTTAAAGCTGTGCGTGCATCTCCTCCAGACATTTCTGCAATAATATCAAGTTCCGAATCCTCAAATGTAATTCCTTCTGTTTTGAGTGCTTTTTTAAGTATGAATATCACATCTTCTTTTGAAAGAGGATTGAATGTAAAAACACGACATCGCGAGAGAAGCGCTGGAATTATTTCGAAGCTTGGATTTTCAGTCGTAGCACCTATGAGTATCACAGAGCCATCTTCAACATAAGGAAGCATTGTATCTTGTTGAGATTTGCTGAACCTATGAATTTCATCAACAAAGATCACTGTCGGACGCCCTGTTCTCGAAAATACTTCTTTTGCTTCTTTCATCATAGGTTTAAGGATACCAACACCTTGAGTTGCGGCACTAAAATGCTTAAAGTCATTTTTCGTGCGGTTTTTTATTATTTCTGCAAGCGAAGTCTTTCCACACCCTGGTGGACCATAAAGAATACAACTGTAAAGTTTATCGCTCTCAATTGCAACCCTTAAGGGCATACCTTTTGAAAGTAGATGATCTTGACCTACGAATTCATTGAAATCTTTTGGCCTTACCCTCGAAGCTAAAGGTTCTTCATTCCAAAGGCTTTTTTGCAAAAGCTCTCACCTTCTAAGCCGTTTACACGTTTTTCCTGAAAAAATCTACTGTTTCGCCTAAGCCGTTTTCGAAAGAGTAGACAGGTTTCCATCCAAGAATTTTCTGCGCGTGAGAAATATCAAGCACACTTTTTCTCAGATCACCTGGACGTGGTGGCCCATAAATCGGATCAGAATCATAACTGATATGTTCTCTTAAAGCATTAAAGACATCATTCACACTCTTTCCAATACCAGTTCCGATGTTGAAGATTTCACCATCACCTTTTTCAAGAGCAAGCAAATTCGCTTCAACTACATCTCTTACATAAATATAATCTCGTATGTATTCCCCATCGCCATTTATCGTAACAGGTGCTCCCTTGAGCATCTTTTTGGCAAAGATCGCTATAACGCCAGCCTCTCCATCAGGACTTTGACGCGGTCCGTACACATTTCCATATCTTAAAACGGTGTATCTCAAACCTTTTTCTTTACCGTAGAAATTCAAATATTTCTCTCCACTTAGTTTCGCAATTCCATAAGGAGAAACCGGATCCGGGCAAGTCGTTTCTGGAGTTGGAAAAACTTCAGGATTTTCACCATACATAACGCCACCAGAAGATGAAAAGATGAACTTTTTCACTCCATATTTGACTGACAACTCCAAAACGTTCAAAATTCCCTTGATGTTTACTTCCTCATCATAGACAGGTTCTCTAACAGATCTTGAAACCGATATCTGAGCGGCTAAATGGAACACGTAAGTTGGCCTGTAAGCCTTAAAGATTTCTTCTAATCCCACAATATCTCGGATATCTTGTCGATACATAACAGCACTTTGATCCACATTTTTTCGTTCTCCTGTTGAAAGATCATCAACTACAATTGGTGTCATCCCTCGCTCCAACAATGCATCAACTAAGTTGGATCCTATAAATCCAGCACCACCTGTAACGATTACTTTCGTCTTTTGAGCCATTTTTTAGCCTCCTAACAATGAGAAAATTGAATTTACAGCTATCCATTCACAACCATTCATATCCTTATATCATTTTACTACAAAAAGTCGTATGCATCATCATATTCAAAAAGAATAGAGTAACTCACGTTGTGCGTCAACTTTACAACCTATGAGTATTTATCAAGTAAACATCGCTTTTCAAGCGATAGATGTGAAAAACCTCTTTTTTTATAGTTTTCAATCGCCTTGTAATGTTCGTGCACAATCTGAGTAGAGTAATACTGAGTCAAAAATGCTTTTACCATAGGAGCAAGCGACAGTTGAGAGGAAGACCGCGTAGCGGTGGAAGGTGTTACATAGAAGCTCTCAAAGTAGCCAAACAAAATGGAAACACCGATGAACCAGTGAGTTAATGCTTCCACTTTGTTTCTATATCAAATGATTTTTCCATAAGTACATGTGTAGATTCGTAAAATTCTTTATAAAGTCTATATGTTTGATCGTATTTTTGAGCATTTTCGGTGGGGAATATAGACTTAGATGTCTTGACAGCTATTTTTACCGCATCGCTAATATTTTTATACAGACCACAACCCACCCCTGCGATTAAAGCTGCGCCAAAGGCCGGACCTTCGTTTGTCTTCAAAGTTTCTATCTCAACATTTAAAATATCAGACATGATCTGAAGCCAAAATTTACTTTTGGCACCCCCACCTACAATTCTCACTTTCTCTACTCTCATTTCTTGCTTTCTCATTACTTCGAGGCAATCTCTGAGTGAATAAGCGACACCTTCAAGAATGCTTCGAATAAAATGAGCTTTTGTGTGACGAATAGAAATGTTGGTGAACAATCCTCTTATCTTCGCATTCATGTGTGGTGTCCTTTCTCCATTGAGATATGGCAAGAATAAAAGACCCTCACTTGCTGCTGGAACGGTTTCAGCTTTTTCAACCAATAAATCGTAGATGTCTTTATTTTTATTGTTTTTAATTTCTTCTTGGCAAAAATTATCTTTGAACCACCTTAAAGATAGTCCAGCTGAGAGGGTAACAGCCATGTTGTACCATTTACCTGTTGTGTGGTTGAAAAAATGAAGTCTTCCAGCTGGATCTCGCTTATTCGGATCGCCTGTTGGGATCAAGACAACTCCGGATGATCCTACGCTTACAAGCGCTTGTCCATCTTTCACAACCCCAGCTCCTGTTGCACCGCAAGCGTTATCTGCACCACCTGCCACAACAACACAGTTTGGGTTTATACCTGTTTTGCGTGCAACATCCTTTGAGATCTTTCCAATTATCGCTGTCGAGCCCACAACTTCGGGAAAGTGCTCAAAATTCAATCCCGCTTTCTCAATCACTTCTTCTGACCACTTTCGATGGACAACGTTAAAAAGTGCCGTTCCAGAAGCATCTGTATACTCAGTGACAACTTTTCCTGTTAGTTTGTAGTTTATATAATCCTTTGGTAACAAGATCTTCCAAACTTTGGAGTAGTTTTCAGGCTCGTTTTCTTTCAACCACAATATCTTTGGAGCTGTAAAGCCTTCAAGGGGAAGATTCTGAACTTTTTCAAGCAAAACTTTTTTTCCAACACGATTCTCGATCTCCTTCCTTTGAGCAAAGCTACGTGTGTCGTTCCACAGTATAGCAGGTCTTATAACTTCTCCCTTTTCACTCAAAAAAACTGAACCATGCATTTGACCGCTTAAAGCCATTGAAGTTATTTTTTTCGCATTTGGGTCTAAAGCATTCGTTGCCATTTTCAACGCTTTCAAAATTGCTTTCCACCATTCTTCAGGCTTTTCTTCCATCCATCCAGATTTTGGTGTGTAAAGTTTGTAGCTTTCAAAATGCTTAAACAAAATATTACCTTCCTCAGAAATGGCCACAAGTTTTACTCCCGTTGTACCAAGATCTATTCCTAAAAGCATGTCTACCTCCACATGTTAAGATTCAATCATCGTAATTTAGCAAGTATTGATTTATTAAAGATTCCAGGTACTCTTGCATTCCAGAGTCGTTTAATATTTCTGATTTATCAATTATATACTCTTCCAAAGTTTTGAAACTTGCTTTTCCTGAAACAATTTCTTTTCCTATTCCATATTGATAACTTGCGTATCTGTCAGATACAATTTTGTCGACCAAGCCATCTTTAATGATTTTATGAGCTATTTTCCAACCTGCGGCAAACGTATCCATACCGGCTACATGCACAACGAAGAGATCTTCTGTTTTGAAAGATGCCCGTCTGACTTTGGCATCAAAGTTAAGACCACCTTTGTGCAGACCACCGTTTTTTATAACTTCGTGCATCGCTAAAGTTGCTTCATAAAGATTGGTTGGAAACCTGTCAACATCCCATCCAAGCAAGAGATCACCTTGATTTGCATCTATACTCCCAAGCTTATCGTTGATGCGTGCATACATAAGCTCATGTTGAAATGTATGTCCTGCAAGAGTGGCATGGTTTGCTTCTATGTTCAGTTTGAAATGATCTGAAAGATCATACCTTTGTAAAAAAGCAATAGCACTTGCGGCATCAAAATCGTATTGGTGCTTTGTTGGTTCCTTAGGCTTGGGCTCTAAGAGAAATTGCCCATCAAAACCAATTTCTTTAGCATAATCTACGGCCATGTGCAAAAATCTTGCCATGTTCTCGAGTTCAAATTCCATATCGGTATTCAATAAGGTGTCATAACCCTCTCGCCCTCCCCAAAAAACATAGTTTTGGGCTCCAACTTCTCTCGCGATTTCAAGGGCTTTCTTAACTTGTGCAGCCGCATATGCAAAAACATCGGCATTTGGAGAAGTAGCTGCTCCATGAACGTATCTTGGATTGGAGAACATATTAGCGGTTACCCAAAGAACTTTGACCCTACTGGTTTTCATATGGTCTTTGATGTGATCGACAACAATGTCCAAATTCTTGTTCGTTTCTCTCAATGTGCTTTCCTCTGGTGCAATGTCTCTATCATGAAAGCAAAAATATTCGACATTCAGTTTTTCACAAAATTCAAAGAGCGCATCGATCTTAGCTAAGGCTAAATCCATGGGATTTGATACCTTCGACCAGGGTCGCATCATTGTATCAGTTCCAAATGGATCAGAACCACCGTAATTGAAAGTATGCCAAAATGCCACAGAGAACCTTAGATGTTCTGACATTTTCTTTCCATCAACAATCTCCTCTGGGTTATAGTACTTAAATGCCAAAGGGCTTTTTGACTTTGGGCCTTCGTAAGATATCTTAGAAGTTTCGAAAAAGCTTTTATTCATGGAAGTGCCTCCTTTATCCAATCTCAAAACTAACACCCAATCCGGCTAATATTCTTTAAATCTCATTTTAAAGTTCTTCGCTGATAGGATAACTTCCAAGTGAGTCTTTATAATATAGTGTGAAAAAGCTCTACTTTTAATGGATAGCTGTGCAAGTAAATAATCTATTTAAGGTGGGATCTTCCGATCGCTCCACCACTAACTATCAAAGCCACAACTTCTTCTAAAGAAGTATTCTTTTTCTCTATATCAGCAATCTTCTTTCCTCTGCTCAAAATAATGAACCTATCAACCAAATTGAACACTTCCTCTATATTATGCCCAATATATATGATTGATATTCCTTGATCTTTTAAGGCAGTAACTAGTTCCCCAATTTTTTCCCTTTCCCTAACAGAGAGAGCTGATGTGGGCTCATCTAATATTAACAATCTTACGTTGAATAGTAAAGCACGAGCTATAGCTACTTCCTGCCTCTGGCCACCTGATAATTCCTTAACTGGTGTATCAACTCGTGGTACTTCGTCTTTCATTAAAACTCTCAATTTTTCGTATGCTTTTTCCTTCATGATTTTCCACTTTGAAATACCTAATGGGCCTGTCAACTGCGAACCAGCAAAAATATTTTCAACAATACTCAAACTCGGAAAAAGAGCCAATTCTTGATATACTGCATTAATACCTAAACTCTTAGCTACCGTAGGAGAAGAAATTTCAACTTTCTTGCCATCAAGATAAAAATCGCCTTTTGTTGGGCGCTCAACACCCATAATCTGCTTCACAAGGGTAGTCTTTCCAGCTCCGTTATCTCCAACTAAACCCACTATTTCAGCTTTTCTTATTCCAAAGCTTATATCATCATTTGCCACTACAGCACCAAATTTTTTGGTAATATGACTTGCTTCAAAAAAATATTCAGACTCCAACTTTAAACATCCTCTCTTATATTTGATCGATGTTTTGAATTTTCCAAACCGAAGAAAAAATTAAAAGATTTCCATTTTTATAGCTCTTTTTTCATTACTTTGTCAGGTTTATTCGCATATTAATAATAATGCTTAGAGAAGGGCTTCTTGTCTAAAGAAGCCCTCAGAATTCACTAATATGTTGGAGGGACCCCAAGTTTCTTCATATTTTCGAGATACTGGTTTACATTTTTAGATGTTACTAACGTTATTCCTGTATCTATATGATGATCTTTAGGAAGCATCATCATAGTATAAGTAGGAGAAATTTTTGCCATATTATACAATGTCACAACTCCTAAGTAACCCATAAAAAATGGTTTCTGAACAGTTGAAGCTTGTATATAACCTTCACGTGTATATTTCAAAGTATCTGGTCCCATATCAAAACAAACTACTTTTACTTGGCCGGGTTTCATCCCTGCAGATTTCAAGGCAAGAGCCTCAGCGGGGCCATCTTCATAGTAAACACCATAGAATGCGTTAAGCTTTTTACCGTAAGTTACTATTGCTGACTGAGCAAGCGAAAATGCTTTTGCGACATCCTCTTTATCGTTTAAAAGGGTTAAGACTTTAACATTTGTTCCTTTTAACGCATCTTCAAATCCTTTTATTCTTTCCAAAGAATTTGATGCTACAAGCGAACCAGTTATTATTACTACATTCCCCTTTCCGTTAAGTAACTTCACCATTTCCTTTCCGCCAATATATCCTGCTGCATAGTTATCAGTTCCAATATAGATATATCTGTCGCTACTAGCACTGTCGGTATCTATTGTTACAACAGGGATCCCCATAGAAATTGCTTTATGTATGTAGGGAACAATAGCCCCTGGGGCTGATGGAGCTATGGCAATTCCGGAGAATCCTTCAGCTACATAAGTCTGAAAGGTAGAAATTTGCATTGGGATGTTTTCTGTTTGAGGAGCAAAAAAATCTACTTTGATGCCTAATGCTTTTGCAGCAGCTTGCGCCCCCTGATTCACTTGATACCAATAAGCCTCTGCCGCTTTGCCAATTACTCCTATTCTTATAGTAGTGGCAAATACCCCTATTGATACTAAAAAAGTAAGAATCATGAAAATAACCAAAAACTTTTTCATACTACTCCCTCCTTCTTGCTAAAAACTTCATTTCAGGAAATACCAACACCCAACTAAGGATACGTCGCACCAAATCTGTGAATAATTATCATGCTCATCGCCTCCTACGCATTTTTTCTCCTTCTGAGAACATCAAATGTAACAGCCACGACTATTACGGTGCCCAAAGCAATATCTTGCCAAAATGCAGATATTCCCAGCAAGACTAATGCATTCCATATGACAGTAATAATGGCAGCACCCATTAAAGCTCCAAAGATACTTGCCACTCCACCTGTTAAAGCTGTTCCGCCTATAACGCTAGCAGCTATAGCATATAACTCATACATGGTACCAACAGCAGGTTGGCCCTGCGAGAGACGGGCAGCTACGATTATTCCAACAAGTCCACCAAGAAAATCTGAAAGAACAAAGGTTATCGTTCTCAGTTTCACTACAGCTATTCCTACCTTTTCCGCGGCTTTGACATTCTCACCAATCGCTCTGAAATAACTTCCATACTTTGTGTAATAAAAAAAGAAAACAGCTACTGCTGCAATTGTCAAAAGCAGGATAACAGGAACAGGCATACCTAAGATCATACCTTGTCCTAAAAACAAAAAACTGTTTGGAAGGTTAATAATTGGCCATCCATGGGTTATTACTGAAGCTGCTCCTCTTGCAATTGCTAAAGTTCCGAGTGTGGTAACAAATGGAGGTATATCCAATTTTGTCATTGCCAAACCATGCCACAGCCCTATCCCTGAAGTAATAAGTAAAACAAGAATTATAGATAGGATCATAGGAATATGATAATTCACCATGAACAAAGCAACTAATACGCCACTTAATGCCGTTATAGAACCCAACGAAAGATCAATTGCTCCGCCGCCAATAACTATAACAAAAGTCTCACCAACTGCAAGTATTCCAAAAACTGCCCACTGCTGACCTACTGTTTGTAAATTGTAGATCGAAAAAAATCTGGGATTCATTAAACCGGTAAAAACGATTAAAGCAATTAAAGCAGTCAGAATACCAAAATCGCCGCTTCCAACGAATTTGGTTATTCCTACAGTAGTTTTTCGACTCTTAGCACCAACGTTTTCTTCCACAATAATGGTATTTTTACCCATTCGCTTTTCTCCTTGTAAAATAGCAACGCTTTTCCCTTTTATTTTAGAACTTCAAACGAGCACCGGGCCTTCAAATACATCCCAAAAGGACCACAAAGCTGCACCGCAGAGTTCCGCAGGATATTCAGAAAAGGAAGACAATTCTATTCTTACATTTGCAGCATCAGGTGTTATGCTCATCTCTTTCACTTTTCTGACAACATCCTGAGAAATTTCATCCCATATTTTAGAAATAGTGCCACCAACGATTACAACGTCAGGGCTGATTCCGTTGACTATGTTGGCTATTCCAGTCGCAACTGCTGTAGAGTACGTTTTAAGAGTAGATGATTTTAGTTGCGTATTTAAAAATTTAGAGCCTGAGATCGAAATTTTTTCGCGGGTGATCTGACTTATTGACGCATATCTTTCCCAACAACCACTGTTTCCACAATGGCATTTTTTTCCACCCATCTCCACGATCATGTGTCCAAATTCGCCCGCTGTGTTCCACCTTCCTCTGTACAATTGCCCGTTGATCACGAGGCCTGTGCCTATTCCTTCTCCAAACAAGATAAAAATTACGTTTCGATCATCTTCATTTATCTTCTTTCCAAACATCATCTCGGCAATCACGGCAAAATTCGCCTCGTTATCCATGGATATTTTTAATGAATTATCAAATAGAGGATCGAGTTTTTCCTTGAGCATTTCAGCAAGCAGAAGATTTTTCCAATCCAAATTTGGTGCAATTATAATTTTTTGAAAATCTTTATCTACTATTCCAGGTATACTGAGAGAAAGGGAATGTACTCTTTCTGATATGTTCTTCTTTACGAACTCAGTGATGTAGCCAACAAATCTTTCGGGATCTTTCTTGGTTTTAAATATTTTTACTCTTTCAAAAGTCATGGAAAAATTTGCAATTGCGATTATGGAATAATTAACTCCTATCTTGACCACGAGGCTCTTTCTGTAGTCAGGATTTAGGGCAATAAGAGAAGGATTCCTTCCATTTTTAGAAGATTTGGTAGTCCCAATGCTTTTAAGCATTCCGGATTGCATAAGATCGAATGTTATCCTACTAACGGTACTTTTGCTGATCTTTAAAACTTTAGTCAATTGAACTTGAGATATCGGTTGAGATTTCAGGATGGTATTTAGTATCAGGGTACGATTCACATTTTTTTGATTTGTAGAGGATACTATAGTGCCTTTTACTAAAAACATATTTTACCTCCTTATTTTGTTTCTCCCAAGGAGAAACAAAACAATTCTACCATTATTTCCCTTGATGATCAAATCTGTTTACTAACGAAATATCACGAAAATTCTTAAATAACCATATTCAGGTTTCGTTATCGCTGAATTTCTTACGATATCTTTGAAAAGCTCCTAATAATTCATTTCCGACTCCGAAAGCTAAATATACATCTAAAACGACGGTGGAGTTATACTCCAAATTCCTATAGCTCTCTTTTCCCCTATATTCTCCCATCTGTGTGGTGTTGTTGAGTTATAAGTTATGCTATCCCCTTCATTTAATACGAATTCCTTATCTCCCACAAATATCTTAACTTTTCCCTGAAGCATTAAACCAGTTTCTACACCTTCATGCGAATAGAAATCAATTCCGCTTCCATATCCTGGTTCCAAATACATCAGGAACATAGCAATGGATGAATTTTTAGTTGATAGAATTTCATACCAAAGTTTGTCTGATACGATCAATTTTTTGCGTTCGTTGGCTTTGACAACAAATTTTTTTTCATCAGTTTCATCTTGCAAAACGGTGACCATCCTTTCACCAAGTACACTCAAGATTTTTCTTAATGTACTCAGTGAAGGAGCGACTTTTCCGTTTTCCAATTGGCTTAGAAAACTTGGAGTTACCCCTACACTTTCGGACAACTCTTTTAACGTTAATCCTTTTGATTTTCTGCCTTCTCTTATCCTCTCTCCGATATCGTTCACACCATCATTTTGACTTTCCACTTTTATTTCTCTTCCTTTCTATTGAATTTTAGAAATTTTTTTCATAGAACCATACAAGTTTATCAGTTTTTGGAACTCTGTTTCATCAAAAAAAGTACACTTACCTCTTGCATAATCTTTAGCAACTTCTACACAAAATCTTCCAGCGGCCTCGAGATCCATTTCCGAATTGGCACCTGTGGAACATCCAGGGGTCGTGGTTTCAGATGTTGTGGCTACTCCCACAACGGGCGCATTTGTCCATACTGCTGGTTGCATAATACTGTTTATATGAAAAATGCCATTCTCGTATGGTGTGATGTCTTGAGTTGTTATTGGAAGAATCACCGCTTTTTTGCCGGTGACTCGTTCATAAATCGTTATTAGATCTTCTGACACCTTTAAAATATAGCCTTCTTTTACAGTGGGAGTGAAAGCAAACCCTTTCATATTGATAATTCTATTACCTTTTGTGGCATCGATGGAAAGTATTGCATTCATCTCAGGGATTACCAAATGCCTTAAAGCAGAATGTATATCAATGGGCGATCCCATGAATGGTACAGGTTCGTGAGGTATTGTTGGTGAATTTGGACATATATGAGTAGTTATGACTACATTACCCTGAATCTTATCATTCCTATGATTTTTCATTTCCAACAATTTCAAAGCACTGGCAAGAGCAACTATAGCTCCATCTGCGTCTGAGACCATACCTGTAACGTCAGGTCTGGCCCCAATTCCACCTAATTGACCTACGATCCCCAGTGTTGGCGCTTTAGAATTGAATCCACGTATTTGAATCTTCAAAAAATCCACATTCTTACCGTTCTTCTCAATTCTTTCAACTGTCATTTTATCATCATCACTCAAAAAGGGAGTGAAAAATTTTAGAACCTTGAAACCATCCACATCTGCTCCATCAAGGAGATCATGAATCAACATGACTTGGTTGAGCATTCACTGACACATCCTTCCACACTTTATTTGTCATTACAATACATACTACAAGCGATCCATCTGCCTTGGACAAATTTAAGTTCTGGAGATTTATCACACTTGTCGACTGCCAGTGGACACCTGGTTTTGAAAGGACACCCTTGTGGTGGATTTATCGGGCTTGGTATTTCTCCTTCCAACACTTTTCGCTTCACGTTTTTCTCCAAAGTTATGTGCGGCGACGAGCTTAATAGTGAAACGGTATATGGATGTAAGGGGTTCAACAACACTTCCTCAGCAGATCCCATTTCCATTATCTTTCCAAGATAAACCACCATAACTTGGGTAGCAATATGACGGACAATATCCAAGTCGTGAGTTATGAACAGATAAGTAAGCCCAAATTCGTTTTGAAGATCTAACAGCAGATTCAGAATCTTTGCCTGTACAGAAACATCTAATGAGGAAGTTGGCTCGTCAAGTATTAGCAACGAGGGTTTGAGAGCTAATGCACGCGCAATCCCAACACGCTGCTTTTGCCCTCCGCTAAGTTCATGAGGATATCTGCTAAGATGTTCTTCATCTAATTTAACCTTATTTATGGTATCTAAAATAATCCTCATTCTTTCCTTTTTTGAGCCTATTTTCTGTATTTTAAGTCCTTCCTCGATGACAGCTTTAACTTTTTTTCTTGGATCTATTGAAGAAGCAGGATCTTGAAATACCATTTGTACTTCTCTCCTAAAAGCTCGCAAATCAGATTTTGACATGGAAAAAATATCTTTGGAGTTGAAAAGTACACGTCCAGAAGTTGGAAAGTATATTCGTACCAATGTTCTCGCAAGGGTAGATTTACCGCTTCCGCTTTCCCCAACGATGCAAAAGGTTTCTCCCTTTTTTACAGAAAAACTTACATCATCCACAGCTCTTAGAAAAATGCTTTTCCCAACTTGAAAATACTTTTTTAGGTTGTAAGTCTCCAATATCATCTCACACTCTCCCTTTCATGGGAATAAAGCCAACATGAAACAAAAGAGCTTTTCACTTGATGCAAAGGTGGAGAAATTTCGAAACACTTTTTACTTGCATATGGACAACGAGGAGCGAACCTACATCCTTTAGAGAATTCTGTTGGGTTGGGAGGATCTCCTTTTATTGTATACAACCTCTTAGAATTACCAGCTTTACGATCAGGCACAGACATAAGTAATCCTTTCGAATAAGGGTGAAGTGGCTGTTTGAAAAAAAGAATTCGGTCGGATTTCTCCATTATTTTCCCAGCATACATGACGATCACTTTATCTGCGATTTCTGAAATGATTCTCATATCATGAGAGATAAAAATCACAGAAGTTCTGAATTTCTCTTTCAACCCTCTAAGTAACTCAAGTATTTGAGCTTGAATTGTAACGTCAAGAGAGGTTGTAGGTTCATCAGCTATAAGCAACGATGGTTTACAAAGCATAGCCATAGCTATCATAACCCTTTGACGCATCCCACCACTCAACTCAAATGGATAACGTTCCATTACGCTCTTTGCATCAGCCATTCCAACTAAATTTAACATTTGGAGAGATCTACTATAAGCATCATTAAACGAAAGTTTCTCATGTTCAATGAGAACTTCTGTAAGCTGTGTTTTAATTTTAAGCGAGGGATTGAGCGAAGACATTGGATCTTGAAACACCATAGTTATGTCCTTGCCCCGCACTTTTGTGATATTCTCATCTTCAAGAAGGTCAATGCCTTTAAACGTTACAGAACCCGAAGTTACTCTTGCGGTCCAAGGAAGCAGTCCCATGATTGAGAGCATTGTAATACTCTTTCCAGAACCACTTTCACCCACAACTCCTAGCGTTTCTCCCATATTCACGCTAAAACTTATATCTTCCACAACTTTGAATTTTTTTCTATGCAATTGGAATTCTACTTCTAAATTTGAAACTTCAAGTATCTTATCCATCGTTTTTGCTAATTTTCCCCTTTGAAATATGTTTTTATTTTCATAAGAAGGTCTCCATCTTCTATGACATCTAAGCAGGTCATTCCCAATGCTTTTGCAGCTCTCAACATTGCCGAATAAGCATAATCCGAATTGCACGCCATAGCAAATTTGCGCGTATGTGCTGGTATATTTTCACTATTCGTGATATTTATATAAGCATGTATCCCTGGTACCTTTTGAGTCACATTCCCCATATCAGTGGAGCCAACACCTTGCTCATAGGTTCTCTTTACCACCGTCTCCCCAACTGATCTGAAATTTGACTCAAGAGCTTGTGCGAGTGGAGCGTTTACCTTTACGTTATCCAATGATGTTTGCTTGGTGATTTTGAGTCGACATCCTGTTGATTTCGCGGCTCCCTTTAAAACTGCTTTAAATTTCTCAACAACTTTGTCTAATTCCTTACGTTCCAATGCTCTTACACCTATCTCTGCTTTGGTATACTCAGGAATTATGTTGGAGGCTTGTCCACCATTTGTTATTATTCCGTGTATACGTACATTTTCCGGTAACTGTTGCCTTAGCAATCCTATTCCCACAAAGGCATTTATCATGGCATCAAGGGCATTAACTCCTTTTTCAGGAGCAGAAGCTGCATGGCTTGCTTTCCCAAAGTATTCAACTTTGAACTCGTCTATAGCGTATGCTATATCAAAACCTGTCGTCATCGAAGCCGGATGGATCATCATCGCAACATCGACATCATCAAATACTCCATGTCTTAACAATGCAACTTTTCCACCGCCAGCTTCTTCTGCAGGACTTCCCACAACTGATATCGTGCCCCGATGTTCGAGTATTCCACTTTCCTTCAATGCCACAGCTGCTCCGACACTTATCGTACCTATAAGGTTGTGACCGCATGCATGGCCAAGACCTGGTAGAGCATCATATTCTGCCAGCAACGCTACGTGTGGAGGGGTAGATCCGTATTTGGCCACGAAAGCAGTTTCAAGACCAGCCACGTTTTTTGAAACCTGAAATCCTTTTCTCTCCAAAAAATCGCTCAGTTCTTTGGCTGATCTGTATTCTTTGTAGGCAATTTCTTTGTATCTAAATATCTTCTTCGCAATATTTACAAGTTCTACAGAGAGATCATCGATGCTTTTTTGTAAGGCTTGTTTATAAGTCATTCTCATCATCCTCTCAAATATTCAATCTTGGATCCAATATGTCTCGAAGACCATCCCCAAGTAAATTAAAACCAAGTGAAGAAATCAAAATAGCAGTGCCTGGGAAAATGGACATATACGGATCTACTTGAAGATAAGACTGCGCATCTCTTAACATGCTTCCCCACGAAGGTGTAGGGGGCTGAATGCCTATACCAAGGAAGCTTAAAGTGGCTTCACTTATTATTGCTCCGGCAAAATTTAACGAACCGTAAACTATTATTATGTGAAGAATGTTAGGAAGAATATGACTTGCTATAATTCTCGAATTCGAAGCACCGAGGATCTTGGAAGCCACAATAAATTCCTCTTCTTTTACAGACAATACATTTCCTCTTACAATTCGAGCAAAATTTGGGGTCATAACAATTCCTATCGCAAGCATAGCATTAAACAATCCTGGACCTAACATAGCCATCATCGCAATGGCAAGCAAAATATATGGAAATGATAACATAGCATCTACAACTCTCATGATTAAAGCATCTAAAATACCTCCAAAGTAGCCTGCAATTACTCCAAGAAGTATTCCAAAACCAGCACCTATTCCCACTGCTACAATTCCCACCATTAATGATATCCGGGATCCATATAGTATTCTTGTAAGAATATCTCTACCGTATTGATCAGTTCCCATTAAATGGCCATTGACTCCTGGAGGACTCATCATGGAAGAAAAATCCATTGAATCACTCGGAAAAGGAGAAATATAAGGAGCCATTATGGCCATAAAAACAAGTACTACAACGACAATTAATCCTGTAACTGCAGATTTACTACGGATAAATTTTGCAGCGAATTCCCATTTGATTGTTCGTACATTTGTGGTCATTTTGCCACTCCTTTATAAGAACTGGTAATATGTGGATTGAAGGCGGCGTACAACAGATCAACCGAAAAATTCAGCGCTATGTAAATAAAGGCAACAAACAATATCCCACCTTGCACTACTAAAAAGTCTCTCCTTAAGATCGCATCGTACATGAGTCGTCCCATACCAGGAAGACCAAAAATCGTTTCGGTGAGAACGGCACCAGCAAGCAAATTACCCAATTGCAAACCGGAAACGGTTATGATTGGCACCATAGCATTTTTCAACATGTGGCGATAAATAATCGTTTTCTTCTTAAGCCCTTTTGCGTAAGCGGTTTTTACATAATCTTGTCTAAGTACTTCCAGCATGCTAGATCTCGTCACACGAGCTATTGTTCCCATGGATAGTAAGGCCAAAGATATTGATGGCAATATTAAGTGACGGAATGTGTCAAGCAATGTACCATTTCCCATCCCCACTGATGGAAGAATGTGGAGATACAGGGAAAACACCATCATCAGCATCAATCCAAACCAAAAAATAGGAGTGGAAACTCCTACTAGAGAAAAAACTGTTATAAGGTAATCCACAAAGCTGTTTTGCTTTAGAGCCGCCAATATTCCTGATGGTACAGCAACAATGATAGCGATTGAAAGTGCCATAACGCTTAAAAGAGCTGTGAGTGGGAATCTTTGCAAGAGTAACGTAAAAACCGGTTCTCCATATATTATGGATCTTCCAAAATCCCCAGAAAAAGCTCGTTTAACGTATATCAAAAATTGCATCATTACTGGTTGATCAAGGCCTAACTCTTTATCCAATTTCATTATGTCTTGCGCCCGCGCCTGAGGACCAAGCATAACGGCTGCGGGATCTCCGGGGATCAGTTTCATCAATGCAAAAGCTATAAACATAACAAGAAAAATAGTTGGAATCATCTGAAGTAACCTATGTATAATGTACTTCCTCACATGCTACGCCTCCAGATTGTACAATATTTGAAAGCTGCCAGGCCTTAAAAAACACCTGGCAGCTCATAAAAAATTATTTAGAACTTACCCAAACATTGGTACCAGGAGCGTAGAGTCGAATCATCATATCTGGAGAAACCGTAAATCCGTGTACCTTATCATTTACTCCCATTACAACCATCTTGTGGTACAGCGGTGCATAGACCCTGTCTTCCATTATAAGTTCTTCGGCTTTGTCGTAATACATGATCCTCTTTGAACGATCCACAGTGGATTCACCAAGACGTATGTACTTATCAACCATTGGATTTTTGTACCCTCCGCCATTTCCATACGTACCAACTCTTGAGGAATCGAACATATAGAATATAAAATATTCCGGATCTGGATACCATGTCCATCCAATAGTATAAATATCCGCATTTCCCTTTGAAGTTACATCTACAAAACTTCCCCATTCAAGACTTGTGATTTTGAGATTTATGCCTACCTTTTTTAGCATAGCTTGCATTATCACAGCTGCTTTCTTTCTGTTTGGATCTCCTGGAGTGTAAATGTGCAATGTTAAACCATTAGGATATCCAGCTTCTTTCAACAGTTGCCGAGCTTTTTGAGGATCGTAAGGTAAAGCCAATTTTTTGATATCAGGGTTGTAAGCCCATGAACCTGGGGGTATTGGTCCATATGCTCTTATGCCAGAACCATTTGGAAATATAGCCTTCACCAGCTGATCCCAGTTAACGCCATAAAATATAGCTTCTCTGACTTTTTTGTTGGTTGTAGGTCCTCTCATGGAGTTCATATAAGCCGCATAGACATTAACACCTGGTCTCATTACCACGTGAACCCCTGGAGTTGATTTAACCTTTGGAATATCCTGATCCAAGATATCGCTGGTTATATCCACTTCTCCTGTCATCAAGGCGATGGAAAGAACAGATTTATCCGGAATGAATTTGTAAGTTATATGTTTTAGATATGGCTTTTTCCCCCAATAATTGTCATTTCTTATGAATGTCATGTGATCATCTTTTATCCATTCTTTCATGATGAACGGTCCTGTACCACATGGATGTTGAGCAAATGCCTTTCCCCATCCTTCCGCCTCTTCTTTGGGTACTATAGCTGCCCCTATATCTGTGAGTACTGTCAAGAACGGTGCATAGGGATATTTAAGGGTGATTCTTACTTCATACTTACCAAGAACATCAACGCTCTTCACCATGTATAAGCGTACCATAGGCGATTTCTGAATTTCCCTGTCAAAGCTGTATTTAACATCTGCAGCTGTCATTTCTCTGCCATCTTGGAATCTCCCCTTTTGAAAATGTACACCTTTTCGTAGTTGAAACGTCCAGGTTTTAAGATCTTTGGAAACTTTCCACGAGACGGCGAGCAAGGGTTCTATCTTCGTTACACTCGCATTGTAAGTGACCAAAGTTTCATAGACATTTCGCATTACTTGTGCAGAAGCGAGATCCTGATACATCGCGGGATCCAAAGTGGTTGGATTCTGATCCGTACCAACAACTATGCTACTGTTATAGTTTGCTCCTGCCATAGCCAAAGTCCACAAAGCAAAGATGGCGATTGCCAACAAAACGACTTTCCTCATTCAAACACACCCCCTTATTTTAATTTGGAATCTCCTTGAGCAATAAAATTTCGAAGGAAGTTCCCAGTTATCACTCGAGCTGCAAAAACCGGTAAATTACTCAGTGCCCCCAATTTTCGACTGTGGAAAATCGAATATCCCATACAATCCATCACAACGTAATTTACTTTTTTCTCTCGAAAGAAATCAGATACTTTTCCCCACTCGTTTTCATCATCACTGAGATATGGTGATAGATGCACCGCAAACACATTTTTGGCTATTTTCTCCCATCTTTGCGTTGCATCGATCACTTGGGATAACTCTGGTACCACAACTCCCAAAGAGTCAAATGGTGAAATGAAAGACTCGAAAAATTTTTTCAAGATCAATGAAGGCATAAGCACTAATTTGTCTTTACGTTTTTTCATCAATGATTTGAATTCACTTGTGCATAACAAAAGCATCGCATCGCAAAACACTTTCTCATCAATCAAATCATTTAATGCTCTTTCAACTTTTTCATGACTTAAGATTGCTTGGTTTCCGTTTCTCAACCTGCTTACCAGTACTCTATCACCTTCATTTGGCTTCATCTCTTGAATTTCCAGAGATGATAGACTGTCAAGCAGCCCTATTTCAGTATAACTGAAATCATGGTCAGTTATTGATAACAACTCTGGAACTAAATCGTCTCGTGGAGATTGTCCTATAGTTACCAAGCACCATTTCATAGAGTTCATTCCCTTATTCAACGTCTATTAAAAAAATTAATTAATAATTCATTTTGAAAATTATACCCTCTCTCCAAGAGAATGTCAAGGAAAATTTGAAATCAAGCTTTGAAAAGCAAATTTTTTAAGGCAAGAAAGTAATGGTAAGAAAGAATTTGAGAATCAAGACAAATTCTTAGTTATACTTTTAGTTATACTTAAATGATATACGTAAATCGTAGCGAAAATTCTTGCGGTAAAAAAAGCAGAGAAATCATTCCGAAGATCACAATTTGTTCATTTTTTTGCTCTTATCACCACAAATGAACCTTTCCCATACCCATTCCTGATTTCTTCAACATCTTTCACTTCATTTAGAGAATGAAAAACGGTTTGAACAAAGTGAAAGTTTTTAAATCCAACTTCCTTTAAAATAGAAACGACTCTGTTTGTCGAGTAAAATGTGGCGGTTTTGTAGAAAATGCTCTCTGATTTATGAGCTTCGTATTCTCTTCCAACTATACTTTCTTTGTCAACAAATCCAACTATGATCACACCATGTTGCTTCAATATTCTATAAGCTTCTTCGAACGCTTTCCGAACATCGTCTACAAAACAGATCGTTGTTACCATCAAAGCAAAATCAAACTGTTCATCATAAAAGGGAAGTTCTTCTGCCACTCCTTTAATCACTTTAATTCCGTTTTTAATTGCTATTCTGGCCATTTTTTGAGATGGTTCTACTCCCAATTTGATCCCAAGAGGGGCAGCAAACCGGCCGCTTCCAACACCGATTTCCAATCCTTCCTCACTTTTGGGTAGCAAAAACCTTACTGCTGAAAGTTCCGATTTATAGACAAATTTGTTTTTTTCAAACCAATTTTCATATTCCAAAAAATGATTTTCAAAAGGTTCTATTCTTGGCACCAATACTCCTCCCGTACAGCAATTTCCTTTTATTATCACACATTAGGCGCACTCACGTTCTCTGAAAACTCATTTATTTAAGTTGTGCGTCAACTTTACAACCTATGAGTATTTATCAAATAAACATCGCTTTTCAAGCGATAAAGGATTTTTTTTCGAAGTCTTATCAAGCCCGATTCACTCGCTTATCCATCTTCCAGTTCACATCGTGAGGCACGCTGCATACTAACACCTTCCGTCGGCTTCGCCGCCACCTTCCTCAAGGAAGGACTACCTTCCACCGCTACGCGGTCCCCCATTCGGCTACCGCCTCGGACATGGAAGTGGGAAAACATTGTGCACCGCACAATCCCACTTGGCTACCGCCTCGGACATGAAAGCAGGAGAACATTGGTCGCAACTACCGCTTTGGTTGCGGAAGTGGAAAAGATGTTGCCACAGGCAACTCCACTCACTGTGCAATCCTGCTCCTCAAGGAAGGACTACTTTTGCTTTTAATCCCCTCTATCAAGAGGGGTGGCCGAAGGCCGGGGTGTGTAATCTTTAACAAATCACACCACCCACTATCTTCGATGGTCCCTCACTCGGCTACCGCCTCAGACATGAAAGTGGGAAAACATTGGTCGCAGCTGCCGCTTTGGTCGGGGAAGTGGAAAAGATGTTGCCACAGGCAACTCCACTCACCGCACAATCCCACTCGGCTACCGCCAGCGCCTTCGCGCCTTGTAATGTTCGTTGCACAATCTGAGTCATTCATAATGAGTGGAACTTTTCAAAATGAAGAAAAGTGGAACTGAGCCTTTGTAAAAAACACGATATTTTAGAATTAAGTACACAAAACCACAATTATCATGATCATATTAGGAAATTTTCCAACTGATTTGCAAATGCGAAAAGTCCAAATGTCCCACCAGTGTGGATAAAAAGTATTCGGGAGTTTTGAGGTATTTCGCTCTTCTTGATCATTGATATAATACCTTTAAAGGCTTTTGCCGTGTATACTGGATCGAATATCAACTGATCTTTTGATGCTACATCTCGTATGATTTCAAAGTCTTCTTGCGAGGGGATTGCGTATCCCTCACCCACATAACCATCTACCACTATCGGATTTAGTTCTTTTATCTCCGTTTTGTATTTCGCGTTGAAGGCAACCAATTCTTCTGACATGATTTTATGAAAATCTTCCTGTGATCTTTTTGTAACGTTCACACCAATTACTTTGAATTCCTCATTATAAAGTAGCCTTCCTATTTCAAGCCCTGCGATCGTTCCAGCCGTTCCTGTAGCACACACAATATAATCAAATTTGCCATGCGCTTTTTCCCAATTTGAAATTTCGTGTACAGCTGCTGCATATCCGAGAAATCCCACCGCACTAGATCCACCAGGAGGAATAACGTAAGCTCTGCGTCCTGTCGATTCTAATTCCGTTGCTCTTTTGTTCATAATCTCGGCAACGTTTTCGTATTCTTCATAAGTAATGGAGTGGATTTTCGCCCCAAGAAGCTTGTCTATCAAGAAGTTGCCTTGCAATTCGCTTTCACCAAAGAGAAAGAGCTCAACATCCATACCCAATTTTTTTGAAAAGTACGCCGTGGCTCTACAATGATTTGACTGCACGCCTCCAGCACTTAAAACAACATCGCAAGAAAGTTTCTTGGCATCGTACAAAAGATATTCTAACTTTCTTACTTTGTTTCCAGAGCCTATAAATTCATCAAGGTCATCACGCTTTACAAACAAATTCACTCCATATTTTTCACCATATTTCATGGGTTCAATGGGAGTTGGGAAACGGCCGAGACTCAACTTTTCATTCATAAAATCAAACATGACATTCACCCTTTCTCAAATATCATAAATTCATTCAATTAGTATCGTTAGCTGTTTCTTTTACAAATTAGTTTAGCGCTTTTGCTAATGTTCAACAAACACATTTTAGTATTATCCTTGGAATCTTGAAAGCGTTTTGGTATAAAAGTTGAGCCAACTTTCAAAACAATTTCCCAGGATTCATGATTCCATTGGGATCTATGGCATCTTTCAAAGATTTCATGATCTCATATTGTTTGCTTTTAGTCTTCTTAAGAAGCTCTTTTTTTACGAATCCTATTCCATGCTCTCCACTCACCGCGCCTCCCATTTGTGCGGCTTTTATGGCTATTTTGGATAAAATCTCTTCCGAAAGGTTCTTCCAATCTTCCAGTTCCATACTTTTTGGTTTCATGGGAGCAGGATGAAGGTTACCATCAGCGGCATGGCCAGCAACTGGGATTTGAACCTTATACTCTTTCGATATTTCAGAGATGCATTCCATAATTTGTGGTATTTCAGACGTTGGAACAACAACATCTCCTGTAGGCGTGTGGGGCTCAAATGCTTTTATCCCCTCAAGCCAATTTCTTCGTATTCTCCATATCTTTTCTGAATTGGTTCTGTTATCTGCCACGAAAACATCCATAGCCTTTCCATCTATCAAAGCTTTGCCGGCTTTTTCGTATATACTCTCAAGTTCCGCCTTGTCGCGTCCTTCGTATTGGATAATAAGATACGCGCCTGCCTTTTCTTGAAAGGGAAGGGTTATGTTGTTGTACTTTGAGCCAAGAATCACAGAGGTGTTATCTATAAACTCTACCGCACTTGGGAGTGTTTTGCTTTCTGCAATTAACGGACCAACGTTTGAAATGGCTGTATAAATATCCCCAAAAGGCGCAAGCAAATCCACGGTCTTACCGGGAAGTGGTATGAGGTTAAGAAAGATTTTCGTGAAGACCGCAAGGGTCCCTTCGGAACCAACCATCAAACGCGTGATATCATACCCGCTCGAATCTTTTCTACGCTTTCCACCAAATTGCACGATCTCTCCATCGGGAAGGACAGCTTCCATTCCAAGCACATGATGAGCCGTGTTGCCATACTTTATAACTTTGCTCCCTCCCGCATTTGTCGCAACATTTCCTCCTATAAAGCTCGTTTCCACACTCATCGGATATCCAGCGTAATAAAGTCCAAGTTCAGACACTTTTCGGCAGAGATCGTTTGTCACAACCCCAGGTTCAGCGACTGCTACAAGGTTTGTTTTGTCAACTTCGAGAATTTTGTTCATTTTTTCGAATGAGATGACAACTCCGCCAAAGATGGGAACAGAGGCTCCTGCAAGTCCGCTTCCAGCTCCACGTGGTGTTATTGGTATGCATTCTGCATTCGCAATTTTTAGAATCTTGGAGATCTGTTCCGTATTTTCGGGTTTCAAAACAACATCCGGCATGTGCGAATAGTATTCTCCACCAGTTTCGTCATGTGCATAGTTTTCAAGAGTGTCCTTGTCGTTAAATATCACACCATTATTTCCGAGAATTTTCTCAAATTCTGCGATGACTCTCGAAGTGATCTTGGCAAATTCAGCCATTCTCATTCACCTCATTCGAAAGTTTTTTAATGAGTACAGGGAGTATTTCTAATGCGTCACCAACAATACCGAAATCTGATACTTTGAATATGGCTGCATCTGGATCTTTGTTTATCGCCACCACGACTTCCGATGATGACATACCAGCGATGTGTTGAACTGCTCCGGAAATACCAACAGCCATGTAAAACCTTGGACTCAAAGTTTTTCCTGAAAGTCCAACTTGGTGTGAGTACGGAATCCATCCCATATCCACGGCAGCTCGAGAGGCCCCAACAGCACCATTTAGCTTTTTGGCAAGATCGTAGAGCATCTTAAAATTTCCTCCATCTTTCATTCCCTTGCCACCAGCAACAATAACGTCAGATTCTTGGATAGGTGAAGCTACACTTTCATCTTTTTCAAAAGATATCCAACGATATTTTGATTTGTAGAACTCCGGTGGATAACTCTTCAGGATAATCTTCCCATTCCTTGAATTGTCAATCGTTAAAGGTTTTTTAGCCCGTGGCCTAACTGTTGACATTTGAGGTCTATGGGCAGGAGTCTTTATTGTAGCCATCACGTTTCCTCCAATTGCAGGCCTTGTTTGAAGCAAGATACGTTCTCTTACATCCACATCAAGTTCCGTACAATCTGCTGTAAGACCGGTACCAAGCTTTGCTGCCAATATTGGCATGACCGTTCTTCCATACGTAGTGGCGGATGCTATTATGATCTCTGGCTTGTATTCTTTTACAAGCGCTTCGTAAATTCTTGCGTGCACATCTGGCAAGAAGTGTTCTAGCTTTGCATGGTCAACAGCGTAAACGACGTCTGCTCCAAAGTGGAAGAGTTCAGTCAATTCCTCCTTAATGCCATTACCAAGTATGATGCTCGACAATTCAATTTCCAGCTTGTCTGCGAGTTTTCTTCCCCAGGCCAAAAGTTCATAAGAAACGGGATTTATTTCACCATTTCTAACCTCTCCAATGGTCCAGATCCCTTTGCACTCATTTGGCAACATTTAGATTACTCCTCTTTCTTTCATAAATTTTATAAGTTCGTTTACAGCTGATTCGACATTTTTGACTTTCAAAATTTTTCCATCTCTTGAGAGTTTTGGATAAAAAACTTTCACCACTCTCGTTGGAGAACCAGAAAGTCCCACTTTGTCTGAAGATACTTTTATATCCTTCGCAGTCAGAAGGGGAATCTCTTTTGATTTGGATGCAATTTTCCCGGATAAATTTGGGATCCGTGGTTCGTTTATCTCTTTCACAACACTTAAAAGCGCCGGGAGTTCTACTTCGACGGTCTCTTTGCCACCTTCAACGGAACGGCAAACACGAACAATACCATCGCTAATCTTTTCCACTTTGCTTACGTACGTCACAACCGGCATGCCAAGTTGAGTCGCCACTGAAGGACCAACTTGTCCGGTTTCGCCGTCTGTAGCGCGTTCTCCCGAGAATATGAGATCAAACTTCCCAAGTTTTCGGATTGCAGCTGAAAGTGTATAAGCCGTAGCAAGTGTGTCAGCCCCAGCAAAATATTTATCAGACATGAGATACCCATAATCACATCCCATGGGTATAGCTTCTCTTATAGAATTGATTGCCTGTGGAGGACCCATTGAGATCGCAATAACGTGCGTATTTCCAATCTTCTCTTTTACACGGACTGCTTCTTCGATCGCGTACATATCAAGTGGATTCAGCTCGGACTCCATTTCGCTTCTGATCATCGTTCCGGTTTTCTCATCCATTTTCACTTTATCCGTCGCCGGGACTTCTTTTACCAGAACTGCTATCTTCATCTGACCACCCTTCCAAATTTTGTCACGTGCTCTTTGAGCCATTTTTCATAGGAGTTCATTGGAGAAAAAAGCCGAGATCTCCCAACACCACCTTGAGTGAGATTTGAATGCACTATTTCCCCATTTCCAATATACAAAGCCACATGTCCAGGAAAGAAAACGAGATCTCCAAACCTCAATTCAGTTTCTTTTATTTTCATTGCGGCATCTTTTTGAAGATCTGCATCTCTTGGGATTTTTACACCAATGTAATCGTAGAGACGACCAACATAACCAGAGCAATCGTATCCATAAGCGCTGGCTCCTCCCCACAAATATGGAGTCCCTAAAAAATCGCTCCAAATATTTTTTAAATCCTCAAATTTTTTTTCACCAACGTAAGAAGCATCCCGCTTTGGTATTTTCAATATACGTCCATTTGGAAAAACGGACTCCCAAAAGTTTCCTTTCTCAACAGCTGGAATTTTGGTTCCGAATGATAAGTACAAAATATTCCCGTCGAGATCAGACTTGGAGAATCTTTTATCCACGATCACTTCGTCTCCAGATGCTTTCCATACACGAATAGAAGCCTCATCTGTGAAGATAAGTTGAGACGCCTTTACCCATCCAACAAAAGAAGTGCGAAGATCTTTTATCAGTACATACTCATTTTCAAAACTCAACGTTTTTGCACATTCTCCAAAAATTAACTGGTGAACTCTTTCTGATCTGAATTTTGCCTCTCGTCTGACATCACAAACTGTTGAAATACACACAGCCCACTTAGCTAATTTAGGAACCTTTTCTTCAAGTGTGCGAACCGTGATCTCTATATTCTCAGAAATCGTTGAGACAACATCATTCACGCGCTTCAGAGACTCCAAAGTATCCACCATTCCTATTAAAACTAAACGTCCACCAAATTCTTCAAGCCTTAGGCCATATTTGCACATTCTTCTGTCTCCAAGAACTTCTTCAATTTTCTTCATAAACTGGTAAATTTCCATATTTCTCATCCCAAGCAAAATGATTTGGGCACTTCTTTGATCAGGTACTTGTTTTGATCCTTCCAACAATGTAAGGTCCTTCTGGAATAACAACAATATTCGCATTTCTTCCAACAATTTGTATTGCTTTTCTCAAACCTTCGTTAAGTGAATGAACCTTCCGGCTGAATGTAAAGGAATATTCTTCATCACTCAGCCCAGACAGCAAAAAAATATTTCTTGTTTTTTCCAGTACTTGCGTGAGTTTTTGAACTTCCCATTGGTCACTTCTAAAACCTTCTGAAGTACTGTGTCCTTTTAAGAACTGTTCAATCGTTTTTTCTCGCAACTCTTTCAAGAGATTCTTAAAATCATCTTTGCCAAGCCCGTATTTGCACTCAGACGCCATTACTATAACACCATTCGGCCTTAAAATTTCAGAAGCTTCAACCAAGCCTTTTACAGTTTGGTAATAATTTTGGTCTAAAGGATATCCCCCATTGGATGTCACCACTATATCAGCTGGACTGTCTATCTCGACTATAGAATTCTCTCCCACGAAGTCACATCCCACACGGTGCGCTTTGAAGATATCGCCTGCAAATATCCCCGTGATCTCCCTTTTATCATTCAACGTCACATTTACCATAAAGTCGCATCCAACAATTTTCGCGACACTTTCAGCTATTTCTTGTACAGGATTACCTTCCAAAGAGCAGCTTTTTGAAAGAGGATGACCCATTGCAGCTACCCCGTGAAAAACTTTTAGAGTTTCAATGCCCACTATTCCCGGGCATATTGACTTTCTACCACCAGAATATCCTGCCATAAAGTGCGGTTCGATCAAGCCTGTACATATTTTCAACTCTGACTGAACGTACAACTTGTTTAAAATTGCAGGACAATTATGTGCACCAACTCCAAGATTTACTAATGTGGAATCATCATAGGCATTGTGACTGATGATCTTTACGCCACTTAGCAGCACTTCTTTTCCAAGTAATTCTTCTAAAAGCTCATCTGGTACAACATCGTGAGTACCTGTAGCTATTAGAACTGTTATTTTATTCGGGCTGATCCCTGCCTGTTTCAATGTACTTATAATTGGAGGAAGTATGACACCATTCGGTACTGGCCGAGTGGTGTCAGAAACAAGTATACAACTATCTCTTTTGCCTTTGGCTATTTCAAAAAGAGGAGGGATCCCAATTGGATTCAAAAGCGCTCCTCGAATCTTATCTTCGATATCTTCTATAGGGCTAACATCGCGTTTTTTTAATACTTGAACTTTTTCTGCTGGGATTTCGATCGTTTCGTGGCCTTTGCCATATCTCAGTTTTATTTTCACTCTTACTTCTTTCCTCGATCGTACTGAATATAGACTACATGTGTGTTCATAAACTCTTCTATACCATGCTTGCCGTCATCACCACCTATTCCCGATTTCCGCCAGCCAGCATGGAATCCTTGCATTGCTTCAAAATTTTCCCTGTTAACGTAAGTCTCTCCAAATTTTATTTCATTTGCCGCTCTCATCGCCACATCTAAATTTTGTGTGTATATTGAAGATGTAAGTCCGTATTCGCAATCATTCGCAAGCTCTATCGCTTCGTCCAAATCTTTGAATTTCATGATCGGTAAGACTGGACCAAATATTTCTTTGTGCATGATCTCCATTTCTTGTTTGCAATTTATCAACACAGTGGGTTTGTAAAAGAAACCTCTTTCTCGTTCCTTATCTCTCCCTCCGGTCACTAAGGTGGCACCTTCATTTACTGCACGTTTAACCATACCATCCACGGATTCCAAAGCATTTGAGTTTATAAGTGGTCCCATGTCCACATTTTCATTCATCGGATCACCGTATGTGCTGCTTTTCATAGCCTCGGTCATTTTGGCTATGAACTCGTCTGCTATTTTTTCGTGAACGTATACTCTCTCGGCGCAGTTACAAATTTGACCCGTGTTTGGTATTCTTGAATCTCTTATAGATTTAACAGCCAAATCTATGTCTGCATCATCCATTACGATTGCAGGAGCTTTACCCCCAAGTTCAAGCGAGATTTTTTTAACAGTCTTCGCGGCGGCTTCCATGATCTTTGTTCCAGCTTCAACACTACCTGTGAAACTCACCATATCTACTTTAGGATTAACCGATAGTTCATTTCCTACAACAGAACCCTTACCACTAATCAAGTTGAAGACACCTTTGGGAAGATTGGATTCCGCCACGATCTTTGCAAATTCAAAAGCGTTGTTTGGTGTGTCAGAACTTGGTTTTATCACAACCGCATTTCCAGTTATAAGTGCAGGAGCCATCTTTCTCGCAATCAAAAAGAATGGAAAATTCCATGGTAATATTCCTGCAACGACCCCTATTGGCATCTTGTAAAGCAGTATATTCTCGTTTGGTCTATCACTTTGAATTATCTCTCCTTCGATTCGTCTTGCCCATTCAGCCATGTAGTCGATGTAATCCGCGGTGAAATCAACTTCAATTCGTGCCAAGGGTTTTGTTTTTCCTTGCTCCTCAACAAGAGTGGTAACAAACATATCTGCATTTTTGCGTATTCCATCTGCAATTTTTCTCAAATATTTTGCACGTTCGATTGCTGGCAACTTTGCCCAACTTTTCTGAGCTTCATACGCGGCATTGATCGCGGCGCGCGTATCTTCAACAGTTCCTTGTGGCACTTCCGAAATTTCCTCCTCAGTAGCAGGGTTTATGACTTTAAACGTTTCTCTGGAAGAAGAATCAACGAATTCTCCATTGATAAAGAGCTGATATCGTTTCATTTTAGATCTCTCCTTTCTTTTAATCGCTTATAACGCCTTTTTTCAATATGATGTTGGCGTAAAGTGCCTTTTCACCGGTGGCTACAACGGCGGAAACTTTTGCACCCATCTTATAAAAGTCGAATCTACTTACACTTTTTATTCTGAACTCTTCACCGGAATTTTCAAGAATCTTGCGATATTCTTTCCATATTTCAGGTTCTTCCCCGTTTGAATTCATCAAGATGATGTTGTATTCTGCGAACGTATCAAGTGGCATAAGTTTTAAAATTGCCTTCATTAGTCTTGGAATATCAATACCATCCGCCCTTATAACTGGAAGATTCATCGAATTGACAGGATAATTTGCATCTGCCAGAAGAATTTCTTCACCATGTCCCATTTCATCTATTACCTTAAGTAACTCTGGTGATAACGCACTGTCGATGCCCTTGAGCATACTTATCTTCCTTCTTCATCTTTTGTTTTTTCCGTACAAAGGGCCAAAGTTGGCGCACGCTCTGTAATCAGCACTTTCTAAATCAGACGTCCCAAATGCTCCCCATGCACTTGGCCTGAATATATTTTCTTCAGAAACATTGTGCATGGCCACAGGAATTCTCAACATCGAGGCAAGAGTTATCAAGTCCGCTCCTATATGTCCATAACTTATTGCTCCATGGTTAGCTCCCCAATTGTTCATTACGGAATAAACATCTTTGAATGACCCCTTACCTGTCAGACGGAGTGCAAACCACGTTGTTGGCCATGTTGGATTTGTCCGTTTGTCAAGTATGTCATGTATTTCCTTGGGAAGACTCGCCGTATACCCCTCAGCTATTTGCAGAACGGGACCAATGCCTTTTATTATGTTCAGTCTTGCCATCGTTACTGGCATTCCACCTTTGGTTAAAAAATCGACAGAAAATCCTCCACCTCTGAAAGATTCCAAAAGCGCTGGTCTCCATAAAGTGGCCTTAAGAGTTTTTTTGACTTCTTTTGGTGTTATTTCCCAATATGGCTTCATAACTGGATTGCCATTTTTGTCAGTCTGCTCACCAGTTCCATCAAGTGTGGCTGAACCGGAATTTATTAAATGGATGATCCCATTTTCAGCCAATCCTTCTAATTTTTTACCGGCTACCCGTTTCACGGCTTCCGGACTCCAATAAGTTCTTACATCAGCAAAAATTTGTGCTCTCGCTGTTAAAAGATGAGAAAACAACATCGTTATTCCATTCAAACTGTCATTTTCTGTGGCAATTATGAATGGCTCTCGAATGCCATTCCAATCAAATGAAGTGTTGAGAAAGGTTTCCAAGAAGTCTCCGTTGGGAAAATGGTCCGTCCATTGACGTTGGCCCTGAAAACCAGCTACAATTGCATTATGTCCCATAGATTCTTCTTCAAAATTCATTTCAGCTAACTTGGGATTTCCTATCATGAGATCGCGAGCAATTAAAGTCATCTTCACGACTATTTCCCAAATTTTGTCCTTTTTCTCTCTGCTTAACCGTCTCTGAGGTGGATTATCGTCGGGTCCTTCTATACAATTTTCTCTCGTCCAGCTTAATGCCTTTTCGTATTCTTCTTTGTCATATATCTCTTCTTCCATTCTTCGTATAAATTCAGACATATCAACCATTTCATATCTCATTCCCAAGTAGTCTTCAAGAAAATCAGGATCCACAATGGAACCGGCGATTCCCATTGATACTCCACCCATCGCAAGATAAGATTTTCCTCTCATTGTAGCGACAGCCAGAGCCGCTTTTGAAAAACGCAACAATTTTTCTTGGACATCTTCAGGTATTGAAGTGGCCCCAGCATCCTGTACGTCTTTTCCGTATATTCCAAATGCTGGCAACCCTTTTTGATTATGAGCAGCAAGCGTGGCGGCCAAATAAACCGCACCAGGCCGTTCTGTGCCGTTGAATCCCCAGATAGCCTTTGGTCTGAATGGTTCCATATCCATTGTCTCTGCACCATAACACCATGTGGGAGTTACCGTTATTGATACACCTACTCCTTTCTCTTGAAAATTCTCTTCTGCCTTTGCAGCTTCTGCAGCGTTGCTTATAGTATCCGAAACAACACATTCAACTGGCATCCCGTTTGAATGTTTTAGATTCTCACTTAAAAATTTGGCGGTTGCTTCTGCCATGGCCTTGGTTTGCTTTTCAAGAGGAGTCCTTACTTCTTTACGACCATCGATAGTCGGACGTATCCCTATTTTCGGTAATTTTCCAATGATTCGTGGCTTGGTAATTCTCATACCTTCAACACTGTTCATCCTTTTCTCCCCTTTCTTCAAGGAGTTCTTTGTATCTTTCATAAGATTTATCCCATTTTTCCCTGTCCTGAGGAACGTAATTCTTGAATTCGAAAGAACGTTTTACGATTTCTTCCAAATCGCTCAATTCTATGCCTTCTTTTGCCATAATCTGACTTATTGCATTTCCAACAGCTGTCCCTTCTATTGGTCCTGCCATTAGAGGTAAACAGGTGGCATTTGAGATAAGTTGACAGATAAAGTCGTTTCTTGTAACTCCACCTATCATCCGAATGGATTTTATCTCCTTACCGGTGATCTCCTCCAATTTTTCCTTAACCCATCTGGTTTTAAGCGCTATGCTTTCAAAAATAGTTCTAACTATTTCTCCCCTACTTTCAATCCGTTTCCCAGAAAAGTTTTTACATTCTCTTACAATTTCGCTCTCCATATCTGTTGGGTTTTGAAGAATTTTTGAATCCACATCTATGAATCCCTTGAAAGCTTCAGTCCTTTTTGCCATTCCGGTAATATCTCTATAACTTAATGTGGGAGTGCTCTTTCTCCATTTTTTCAAAAGCTGCTCCACCAGCCACATACCGGTTACGTTAGAAAGCAAACGGAATTTCCCATCGATACATCCCTCGCTCGCAAAGTTGTATTTCAGTATTTCAGGTTTCTTGTAAGCTTTATCGGTAATGATTCCTTCCAAAAACCATGTCCCTGAGCTTATTATCATCGTTTCTTCATTTCTCACCATTGTTGAGGCAAATGCGGATGCTGTGTCATGAGAAGCAACCGCTACAACACTTATCTCTTTTCTCTTTTCCTGAGCTTTAAATTGGCCAATCTCCGTCGAAGATCGTACGAGCTTTGGAAAGATATTTGGGAGATCAAACTTTTCCATTATTTCTTTATCCCAATCTCTTACGTAAGGGTTGTAAAGTTGAGTAGTTGTGGCATATGTGAACTCTATGAATTTTTCACCAGTGAGAAAGTACGTCAACAAAGCCGGCATGCCCAAAAGCGTGTGAGCAAGTTTAAGCGCAGCAAAATCCATTTCCTTAAGGGTTATCAACTGGTACAAAGTGTTAAACGGTTGAAATTGGGTGGGGCATCGTTGAAATATCCATTCTTTTCCGACAGAATTTAATACTTTTTTCATCGTTTGGCTTTTGTAAGAGTTTCTGTAATGAAAAGGATTGGCCAGCAAAAATCCTTTTGAATCGAGAAGGCCGAAATCCACTCCCCACGTATCTATTCCAAGAGATGCAAGTTCACCATATTTTGTCAGCGATATTTCTATTGAATCCAAGATGTTATTGTATAAATCCAGCACATTCCAATAGAGAAAGCCATTTAACTCCACTGGCATATTTGAAAATCTGTGTATCTCTTCCAACGCTATTTTCTTTCCATCAAAGGAAACAAGAATGGATTTTCCACTTGTAGCACCCAAATCTATAGACAAATACCTTTTCAATTATTTATCACCTTCAATTATTTATTGGGGTATGGGTGAAATCTTCAGGACAATGATCGTATCTTTTAAATTGGGTGGCAAAAAAATCTCGATCCCCTCACGCTTTTGTTTGAAGTCAATTCCTTCATCTTTTAAGGTGCTGATTTTTGCATTTTTGGGCATCTTCAACGATCTTATCGTTAAAACACTTTGATCCACATCGAACAAAAACATGTACAACGCATTTTGGCCCATGGTAAATCTTATCTCGTTTCCTTGTGGGGTTTTCTCTTCATCTACCTTCCACGGTCGTGTTTCGTAAATCACTTCACCATTCTCTTCAAGCCATTTACCGAGTGCGAGAAGTCTCTCTTGTTGAATTTTAGGAATAGTTCCGTCCGCTTTTGGGCCAACATTTAAAAGAAGGTTTCCACCTTTACTTACAACTTCTACCAGCAGATGGATAAGTTCTTCTGAACTCAGAATTTCTTCGTAACCTTCGTTTTGGTTATAACCAAATGAAAATCCTAATCCCCTGCATAATTCCCACTTGTAATGTGGGATACCTTCTGGGTAATTCTGTTTATACTCCGGGGTTTTGAAATCCCAATGTGGCATATCCCATCTATCATTTACCAATCCATTAGGGTTCTTGTTGTAAAAATACGCAAAAAGATACTTAAGATCCTCTCTTCCCTTTTCGGGCCAACCGATATCATTCCACAAAATGTCAGGATCGTAGCTATCAATTAATTCCATGAATTGATTGTAAACGTAATCGGAATATTCATAAGTATGAGGTCTCACAAATTCAAGATCTTCAGAAGTCGTTATAGGCGTTTTCGTGAATCTCCAATCGAGTGCACCCGAATAATAAACTCCAAATTTCAGACCTTCCGCCTTAACGGCTTTTGATAGTTCTCCGATCAGATCTCTTTTTGGACCTTTGTTCATCACACTAAAATCTGTGTACTTGCTTGGCCACAAGCAAAATCCATCGTGATGTTTTGTGGTTGGGATTACATATTTTGCTCCTGCTTTTTTGAAGAGTTCAGCCCATTCTTTGGGATCCCATTTTTCCGCTTTCCACATTTCAACGAATTTGTAATAATCGAAATTCTCTCCATATTTTTCAACATGATGCTTGTACGTTGGGCTTCCATTTATCCTTAAAGAGTTTAAATACCATTCGGCATAAGGATTGTTTTTAAACCATTCTTCTCTTGGTACTTTCCCAAGTTCTCCAGTAGTTGGTGCCCACGCAGGAACTGAATAAGGCCCCCAATGAATGAATATACCAAATTTCGCGTCGTCATACCATTTGGGAATGTCATGTTCTTTTAAAGATGTCCAGTTTGGAGCATATTTTCTCATTACTTTGCCTCTTTTTTAAGGGAATTTAATTCTAAGAGCCAGAACGCTTCTTCCTTATCTGGTCAGCACCTACTGTTAACTAAATCTATAAACAAGCACTTTTATCAATTCTTTATTTCCTTTTTGAACGATCATCAACCCCGCTCTTTAGCAATTTTTTCTTCGTATCCGCTTTTTTCAAATGCTTCAAGTGCATTAAGGGGGATCCCAAGATCGGAACGCCATTCTTTCAAAATCGGCCTCACATCTGTGAGGAAAGCATCTTTTAAAATCTCCTCACTTCCTATAACATCGTTTGCTTTTTGGCACTCTTGCAAACTACTGAAATCAACGAAAAGAGACTTCAAGTAAGTAATCTGGAGATTTTCAATAGATTGGATTAAAGCTTTTATCTTTGGTTTTATGTTCATGCTTTGGTCAATGACCAGCGCAACTTCTGGTGGCGTTTTTGAAAGATCAAAAAACTTGTTCAACTCGACAAAGATCAAGAAAAGTTCGTATGGGTTCATAGAGCCAACGGTAAGGTCATCATCTGCATATTTTCGAGAATTGAAGTGAAACCCGCCAAGTTTTCCTCTTGAAGATAAAATAGATACTATGTATTCAATGTTTGTTCCATGTGCATGATGGCCAAGATCTATTATTACCTTTGCTTTTTCGCCAAGATCCTTCACAAGTGCGTAGGCAGTTCCCCAATCTGGTGTGTCCATATGGTAAAATGCAGGTTCGAAAAATTTGTATTCTATAAAAAGAGTCATATCATCATCAAGAGCATCATATATTTCTTTTAACGATTCGAAAAGCAGTGAATGTCTCCTTGCAAAATCTCCTTGACCAGGATAATTTGTACCGTCCGGAAGCCAAAGAGATAAAACTTTTGAGCCAGTATTCCTCATGATGTCAATACATTCAAGCACATGTTTGATCGCTTTTTGTCTTATCTTTTCATTTGAATTTGTAAGGCTTCCAAATTTGTAATCTTCATCTTGAAACAGATTAGGATTAACACTTCCTATTTTCAAATCTCTCTCTTTCGCAAACTCTTTAACTGATTTCCAGTCTTCCACTTTGTCCCATGGAATATGAATAGCAACGCCAGAAACAGCTCCTGTGTATTTGTTGACTTGCGCAGCATCTTCTATTCTTTCAAAAACATTTCTTGCTGCTCCTGGAGCATGGAAAACGTGAAAACGCGTTCCGGAATCTGAAAATCCCCAAGACGGAATTTCTACCTTGAATCCGTTAAGCTTATTCTTTCCTAATTCAAATTTCATATTAAAGTCTTGTCCCTCCATTGATTAAGGTAGAGGTACACCCTACTAAAGGGTGTACCTGATTCATTCGCTCTGTCTTGCCATTATCTAGAAATTGAATTGGTTTATGTTTTGCGCGGTGAAGATAAACGGCTTTCCGAGAAGAATGGTATTATTTTTTCCAACTTTGAAGAATCCCAACTTTCCTCCTCCAATATATTTCGTTCCGTTCACATTACTTATCATCATTCCTCTCACCAGATCGTTAGCTGCATATAATGCTAAATAACCAAGGTTGATCGGGTTCCAAAGAACTACATCTTTTACCACACCGTTTTTAACATATTTTTTCATATCATTAGGTGTTGAGAGTCCTACTACATATATTTTCCCTTTTAAACCTGCTTGCCAAACGGCTTGCGCAGCCATTGGAAAAGCAACAGAAGTTATTGCAACGATAGCTTTGACCTTAGGATAAAAAGCATTTATTATAGTTTGGGCAGCTTGAAATGACGGTCCTGGCAGATCTTTACCATACTGTATTGTAACTATGTGCATTTTTGGATAGTGTTTCGCAATTGCATGTTTCATGGCTGCAATCCACGCATTTTGATTAGCAGCATTTGGGTCAGCACTCAAAATGGCTATTCCTGCATCAGATCCAACATTTCTGGCAACTAGATCGATCAGAGTCTCACCAATTCCACTAAAAGTTGCTTGATTTACAAAAAGATTTCTGGCATTTGGATCTGCAACGTCGGCGTCAAACCCCACAACTTTGATACCTGCTGCTTTTGCTCGTTTTAAAACAGGTATCAGTGCCTGAAAATCATTAGAAGAGTAAAGTAAAGCATCGGGATGCAAAGCTATGATATCTGTTATCATCTTGATCTCTTTTTCAGTATTAGCTGTGCTAGGACCCATAAAGTGGAATTTGACTGGAAGTCCAAGTTCGTCTAGTTCCTTAACGGCTCTCATAGCACCTTGCTCACAAGCTACAAAGTAAGGTGCTCCTGTAAACTTTGGAACCATGTAAACTGTTATAGGTTTTGTAAGTGTAGTAGAACCTCCAAAAGCAAAAATTCCGATCATCAAAAGAGCAAAAACCACTACCACCACAACTGCGCTTTTCTTCATAAAAGACACCTCCTTATATTTTACGCTTTGATCCTCAGGATCGCCGCGTGTTGTTTACTTCTGATTCAGTTGGCAATGACGATTTCGTATCTCCCTCTTCTGATGAATCACGCTGTAGCGTCAAGCTGTAGCGGATTTTGCTTTTACCAACATATTCATAAAAAATTATCGAACCAACCAAAATAATCCCTAGAATAACTTCCTGAACCGTTTGCTGGATATTGGCCAGTGTTAATCCCGAATCAATAAAAGCTATAATTAAGACAGCTATCGTTGTTCCAAAAATTGTTCCAGAACCACCTTTTACATCCGCACCACCCAAGACAGCAGCGGCAACAATACCTAGTACTCCATTTGCATCTGCATTCGATTTAGCTGCCCCAACTCTGGATGTGTATATTACTGCAGCTAATCCAGCTAACAAGCCAGCAAGCACATATATTATTATCTTGATCTTCTTAACCGGAACTCCCGAGTAAAGAGCTCCTGTTTCATTATTTCCTATGGCAAATAGATATCTTCCAAATCTTGTTTTTATTACGATAAAATAGATCACGATAGATATAGTTGCCCATATTAATAAAGAATATGGAATTCCCATAAGAGTACCTTCTCCCAGTTTTAAAAAGCCCTGTGGAAATCCAGAAACACCTCTACCTTGATCTATTCCGGTTGCCATTCCCCTGTAGAGTGCCCACGTACCCAAGGTAGCTAAAAGAGGAGGTATATCAAATTTTGTTATCATAACAGCGTTGAATAGCCCTGCTGTTCCGGCAAAGACAACTGCCAAAATTGCCGCAAGCCATATATTCAGCCCAAATAACCACAAATAACCCATGATAACGCCACTAAGTGCCAAAGTAGATGCCATTGAAAGATCAATACCACCAGTAATTACTATCAAAGTCATAGGAATAGCCATTATTCCTAATTCTGCTGAAAGCTGCATAATTTGCAGCAAAGTAGAAACATTCAAAAACTGCTTTGACAAGAAACTCATAAAAACAAACACAAATACCATTATTCCCAAAAGAATGAGTTCTATTTTTTTTACATCTCTCATGCTCTCAACGCATGCCTCCTCTTCTCACTTAACACATCGGAAATTATTGCTATAAGGATAATTAGACCTTCGAAAGCCTCATTCCAAACTGCCCCTATATTTAGAAAAACAGTAGCACTCGAAATTTCTACAAGCAGAAAGGCCCCAAGAATATTTCCTTCCATTTTCCCTCTACCACCAAGAATACTTGTGCCACCAACAACTGCTGAAGCAACAACTGGAAGAGTCAAATTAGAACCTATGTTTGAAGTAACAGAAAAAAATCTAGAAGCACTTAAAAATCCAGAGAACCCACTGAACATTCCACTTAGAGTTAAGGCATAAAAGATTGGCTTCTTTATATTAATACCAACAAATCTAGCTGCATTAGCATTTGAGCCACATGCATAAAATTTTCTGAAAAAAGCCATATTCTTTACAAAGAAAATCATCAATATACTAATGATAAATCCTATCCATGTTGCTAAACTCAATCCTGCAATTTTGTAACTTCCAATTTGCCAATAATTTGGAAGATTCGCAATCCACATACCACCTGTCCACCACAATATAAATCCTTCCCAAGTTATCATCGTTCCTAATGTTGTCACTAAAGACGGGATATTGAACCTAACTGTTATAAAACCATTTAAAGCTCCTAAGGCAATACCTATACCAATGCTCCAAGGTATAACTAAAAACATAGGAATACCTGCCGCAGCTAATTGAGCAGATGTTACAGCGCTAACTGTGTAAATGGAGCTAACAGAAAGATCGGCATTTCCAAAACCATTAATAATTACCAGCGACTCTCCAATAACCACTAGAACAATAACCGCTGTATTTTCAAGCAAAGAAGTAATATTTCTAAAGCTAAGAAAAAATGGATTCACAAACTGAGCAACCAATGCCAAGCCAACAATTACGATCAACAACAAAATTTCTCTTCTCAATTTGCTCATTCTTTTCTAACTCTCCTTTATAGCTTTATAGACATTAGCAAGCTTTCCTTCGTTTAAAAAATTACATTTCAAAACTATCTATTTAGTAGATAAATAAATCACTTTGTCTATAGAAAACTCTGATTTATCAAGTTCACCACTAACCATACCTTTTCTCAAAACAATAATTCTGTCACACATATTTATAAGTTCGTTAAAATCTGAAGATATCAGAATAATTGCTTTTCCATCTTTTGCGAACATACTCATTAAGTTGTACATTTGACTCTTGCTCCCAACATCAATCCCCTGCGTTGGCTCATCCATTATGATGATACTTGCATTTCTAACGGACCATTTCGCTATAACAACCTTTTGCTGATTACCACCCGAAAGATGTAAAACTTGGAAACCAGGAAATGGAGGATCTATCTCAAAATCGTGGATCGCCTTATTTACCATGAAGTTTTCCTTAGATAGATCTAAAATACCATGCTTTGTAATTGTCTTTAGGTTTGCTATGGATATATTAAATCTAACGCTCTCTCGTAAAATCAGCCCTTGACGTTGTTTATCCTCTGGAACATAAACAATGCCGTTATCAATAGCATCCAATGGCGTCTTTATCTTTATTTCCTTCCCATTTAACAATATCGTCCCTTTATCAGGCTTTAGTATTCCAAACAGTACTTTCGCAAGCGTAGTTCGTCCAGCACCAAGAATTCCAGCTATACCCAATATCTCGCCTTTCCTTAGCTTCAAACTTATATTCTTAAGGATGCCTTTTCTCAAATTCCTAACAGTTAATATTACAGGCCCTGGTTTTGACTCTCTTTTGGGGTAATAAGAACGTAGCTCTTTGCCTATCATATTTTTAACTATATCAGCAAGAGTCAACTCTGAAAGCGGCTGAGATGTGACTACCTCGCCGTTCCTCAAGACGGTTACCTTATCAGCTAACTGAAAGATCTCTTCAAGTAGATGACTTATATAAATAACTCCTATTCCTCGATTTTTGAGTTTTTTTACATTTTTAAAAAGAAGTTCAGTTTCATCAACTGTAAGTGCTGCCGTTGGTTCGTCCAAAATAAGTACTTTGGCTTTTTTTAAGAGAGCTCGCAAAATTTGCAATAACTTTTGTGCAGGGGCGCTAAGGGTTCTTGCTTCTTGATCTAAAGATAGATGTATACCAAATTCATTCATTACGTGAACAGCTTTTTCTCTCATAACTTTCCATTTGATCAATCCCTTCGAGGAAGAATAATTATCGATAAAAAGATTTTCGAGAACCGTTAAGTCAGGAAAGACTACTAGACTTTGATGTACGGTTGATATACCAAGAAAAACGGCGTCATTTGCATTATCAATTTTCACTTTCTTGTTTTCGAAGAAAATTCTCCCGGAATCCGCTTTATAAACTCCTGAAATAATCTTAACTAAAGTCGATTTCCCTGCACCATTTTCGCCGACTAATGCATGTATTTCTCCTCTTTTTAGCGAAAAATTAACATTTTTTAGAGCTCGAACCCCCGGAAAACTTTTAGATATTTCTTCCAATCTTAGCATTTCACTCATTATCATTCTCCCAACACCCAGTGGTTGTCATCAAAGAAAAGCCTTCATCGTTGATGCTCATACGAGAAAGCTGAGAAACCACGGTTATATCACTTTCGATTTTGATACCATAGGGTGTTTCATAAGGCAAACCTAACAAATCCATTCTCACATGAATATCCCTCATGGGAGGCACTTTCAGTGTAAAAGAAATCGGTTCTTTATCACTGAAAAAAACTTGCAACTTTATATTTGCTTCTTCTTCGTTAGCGTTAAGAATACATAATGACTCATGAGAAGTTCTATTATTCCCTTTTCCAATGTCTAAATAACCGTCAGCAAAATACCATCGTTTAGCACCATTCATTTACGCGCCCTCCAAATTGCTCTAAATTTTGGTCGTTTGTTTGTTATAGAGGAGTTTAAGTAATGTTTCGTTGCCTCAAAAACTCGTCTATGTTATTTTGATTCATCTCATTGACTTTGTTCTCAGATATCTTAAGGATTAAGACTACTTTCGATAGAAATTCCAAAGTTTCAAGTCTTGCATATGCTTCTTTTAAGTCCTTACCAACAACCGTCACCCCATGATTTTGAAGAATGAAAACATCTTTTCCTTTTTTTAACTCAGAGGAAAAAGTATCCGCGAATTCTTGTGTACCTGGCATTTTATAAGGAAGATAAGCAATATTTCTCAAAAGGAGAACCGCCTCTGGTAAAACATTGATCGGTATTTTCTCTCCACTTACGGCAAAAGCGGTTGCATAAGGCGGATGTGCATGAAAAATCGCATTTACGTCTGATCTTTCTTTGTATATCAAAAGATGCATCTTTCGCTCAGAAGAAGGTTCTTTATCTCCTTCAAGTTTTTCACCATCAATACTTAACATAACAATATCTGTAGGCTCAAGAAAGTGCTTAATGGTAAAAGTCGGCGTTATGTATATGGTATTGTTATTTGCCCTAACACTCATATTCCCACCTGTGGATTCTGTAAGTCGTCTGTCCCAGACAAGCTTTGAATACTCAACGAGTTCTTTAATAATACCCATGATTTCCTCCTCTAAGAATGAGATTCTGTAATCCCGGATCAAGCCCAGGACAACCTTCGGTTGGTTCAGGATAACTAACAGGCAGTTCAACATGATATTGACAGTATAAAAATATATCTACAAATTATGATAAATTTAATCAGCTATTTTAGAACAAACTAAGTTTAGTCCTATCTATTTGAATTGTCAAATCCATTTATTCCCAAAATAGGTCTGAAAATAACCTTGAGAATCATTTACGTTCGATTAGCTCTCATACACTAAGAAAATCGAATCTTTTCTTTGAAAAACTCTTGAAGATATGAAAAACAGGATTTCTTTTTTTGAATTTTTCGTGGTAAACTTAACTTGAAAAGATGAATATGACGAGAAAGGATTTGATCAAGTTGATCATAAAAAGACTTTTCAAAAAAGAACGATTGAATAAGATATTGGAGATCATAAATAAAAGGGAATTTGTATCTTTAAGAGAATTGCAGAAAATTTTAGGAGTTTCAGAAATAACTGTCAGACGTGATATTAAGGAACTAAATGACAAAGCGTTGGCTCAAAAGGTCTACGGAGGGATAAAGAAGATCGACTCAGATCCTTTTGAAGCTCAATTTGCTGAAAGAAGAATGCAGCACTCCAAAGAAAAAGCATTAATCGCAAAGATTGCGATCGAGCTTGTGAACGACGGAGATAATTTATTTATAGATGCGAGTTCCACTTCTTTTGAATTCGCCAAACTTTGTAGAGAAAAAAGGAACGACCTTCATGTGGCTACAAACAGCATTATGGCAGCTTTAGAGTTACTTAAAAACCCCACAAATACTGTTACAATGATCGGTGGAACTCTGAGAAATGAAAATGCTTCCTCAATTGGGATTTTTGCAGAAGAAATGGTAAAAAACTTGAACGTTGAAAAGTCGTTTTTATCTTGCCGAACTTTTATGCCGTCAATTGGTACATTTGAAACAAATTCCTCTGAAAGTCTTGTGAAAAAAAACATTGCCAAAAACTCAGATAAAATTTACTTACTTGTTGATAGTTCAAAATTCTTTAAACGCGCTATTTTTTTCACAATTGCAATAGATGATATCAATGCTGTTATCACTGACGATTTCAAAAACGAGGAACTTGTAGACAAATTGCCAAAACATGTTCAAATTGTTAAAAGTAAAACTTGATCAAAACCCATGAACTCGATTTTTTATCATCTCAAGATATTTTAAAGCATCCGTGGCACTCTTTGCGTAGAAATCCGCTCCGAGTTCTTTAGCTAAAGATTCGTTCAAAGAGGCTCCTCCCACGATCACAGGCAATGAGATCTTTCGTTTCTTGAGTTCATCTGTTATTTCCTTTATCTTTGGAGCAGTGGTCGTCATCATTGCTGAAAGTCCTAACACAAGCGGGTGTTCCTTTTCGACAACACCAATGATCTTTTCTGTTGGAGCGTCTCTCCCCACATCGATCACTTCGTACCCCGCGCTTTTAACGACGGTTGCCACTATGTTTTTGCCTATGTCGTGAACGTCCCCTTTTACGGTTGCAATAACTAACTTTCCAGAACTTCTTTTCTGAGTAAACAGCGATTGTACTTTCTCAAAAGCTTTTTGTGCTGTTTGAGCTGCTAGTATAAGCTGAGGCAGAAATATTCTCGATTTGTCGTACATTTCCCCTATTTTATCCATTGCGGGTTTAAGATGATTGTCTATAACACTTAAAGGTGTTTCTTCTTTTAAAATTTCTTCTACCTTATCGATTAGATTTTTCTCATCTCCAGAAAGTATGAGTTCCACAAGATTGTTAGAATCACCCTCATTTCTTTTAAAAACAATTGTTTTTCCATTTAAAATTAAAGAGGAGCGCAAGATTCCCATCACGATCTGATCCAAGGGATTGAGTATAGCGGCGTTCAAACCATCGGACATTGCCATAGCTAAGAATGAGGCGTTAATATACGACCTATCTGGCATGCCGAAAGATATGTTGGATAGCCCTACTACACTCTTCAATCCCATGTCGTTAAGATAGGCTATGGTTTTTAATGTATCTTGAGGCAGTGACCCCGCTCCCACGGCAAGAATTATTGGATCAAATATAAGCCTATTTGGGGAGAAATTGAGCTTTTTAGCAATCTCCAGTCCCCTTTTTATCGCTTTTTTTCTGTCATCAAACGAACTTGGAACATGTTCTTCCATGGCTAAAACGACAAGAAGTCCACCGTATTTTTTCGTCAATTCGATTTTTGTAAGCATCTCTGCTTCTTCCACGCGTGTTGAATTAACCACCGGTCGCCCTGGATATCTCTTGAGTACTTCTTCAAGAGCTTTAAGTGATTGAATATCAATCGAGATCGGTGTACCTACTTTGTAAGCGATTGAGTTGATGGCTTTACTCATGAAATCGATCGGAACAAATTGCTCGAGTCCGAAATTCACGTCTAACGCATTAGCTCGAGCATTTTTTTGCTTTATAGCAATCTTCATGAGCTTTTCCAGTTCAGAGTTTCTCATCGATTTTTGAAGTTTTTTTCTTCCGGCAGGATTTATTCTCTCGCCAATTACCACGAATTCCCCAAAGTCCACAACTACTGATGGCGAAGAAAACGCAAAGATTTTTTTAGCTTTCTCCTCAACTGGGGCCCTCCTACCAACTTTTTTAGATATCATAGAAGTGTATTCAGGATTTGAACCACAACAAGACCCTATTATATTAGCCTTAGATTCCCAAAATGAGTCCACATGGAAGGCAAAATTTTTCGGACCAACGGGATATCTTACATTTCCTTGGTAAAGAAGAGGAGTGCCTGCGTCTGGTTCAACAACGAGTGGTTTTTCAGAGTATTTGGACATCTCTTCAAAAATTGGCAAGATTTCTTGAGGTCCGAGTGAGCAATTTGTTCCTATCGCATCCACATCCAGATCGTTAAAGGTTAAAGCAAAATTCATCGGATCGGTTCCAGTGAGAGATCTGGCATCTTTGTTGAAAGTCATATTGGCTATAAGAAAGATATCTGATGAAAGTTCCCGAACTGCAAGAACAGCAGCTTTTAATTCAAGTATATCCGTGAATGTTTCAAGTATGATCGCATCTACTCCCGCACTCAGCAAGACCGAAGCAGTTCTTCTAAAAGCCTCAAAATAATCATCGAACGACATTTCGCCAAGTGGATATGGGAGTTCACCTGTTGGTCCTATGTCTCCAAATATAAGAGCTCCTTTTGACACGCTTTTTGCTATGTCAACAGCCCGTCTTACTATCTCATCGTGACGATTTTCCAACCCGGACTTTGCCAACTTTACGGGATTGGCACCAAATGTACATGTGAGAATCGCGTCTGCTCCCGCTGCGATATACTCAGCGTGAAGATTTCTAACAACATTTGGTGAGTCTAACACCACACGCTCTGGTACTTCGACATATTCTCTCTTCGCGAGTTCGGTTCCGTAAGCTCCATCAAGGACAAGAACCCTTTCCTTCAAAATCCTCTTAAGTTCCGTTCTTCTCAATGAGACCACCCTATGAATGCAGATATCGTCTTTCTCGGTTCAAATACAAAACTCTCGTTATCACATTTGACTGCTACATATCTACCCATTGTTTGAGCAAACCATAGGTTCAAAGATAGAGGCAAGTCTACATAGCCAGGTGAAATTCTGGCACTTCCTTTCAAATTTCTTTCATCTCTCAAAATTCCATCTACAAATCTTGCCGTGAATTCTGCTAATTCTGATCCAAGAGCATCTAAAGCAAAGGATTCAACCGCTTTTCCCTCTCGATGAAGTTCTGAAATCTTATCATCCAGTTCTCTTCCCAGTGTTACGAGCAAGGCGCTGATCTTAACACTTTTTCCCAATTGGGAAAATGCAAGATTTCCCGTTATTTTCACTCCATCTATTTCAACCTCTCTGCCCTTTGATAAAAGCTCGTAATCTTCCACTACAGCCACGGGTTTCGAAACATTAAAAGCAATTTCGCATGCTTTTTTGTAAATGTCTTCGAATTTGTCTGGAATCTTTCCAAGCCCTTTGAATCCCATTCTCGCTGCCACAATCCTTTCTGGAATTTCTATCTTGTAAGGAGAAATGTTGAAAATTCGCGACACTCTTATCACCTTCTTACTTTTTCCTGCCAAACACAGCTTCCAACAAGGCACGCGTTGATTTTCCACGACCCATTGTAAATATGTGTATCCCTGGCACACCATAATCCAGTAATTTATTCACAAGTTCCGCCATGTATGATATCCCCATTTCCCACTCTTCCTTTGGAGTCTTGGCACTTTCCATGGCACTTACCAATTTTTGTGGAATATCTACGAAAAACTTTTTCGGTATTTTCCTCACAGACCTCATATTCACGATGGGTTTAATACCAGGAATGATAGGAACTTCTATGCCATTTTCACGTGCTAACTCGACAAATCTTTTATAGACATCAAAATCGAAAAACATTTGTGTAATAATATAATCTGCTCCTGCTTCGACTTTTTCTTTGAGATGTTGTATGTTATCGTGTATGTTAAGTGCTTCGTAATGCTTTTCTGGATAGCCAGCCACACCAATACAAAAATCGGTGGATACTGCGTTTTCTATCGGATAAAGATATATCCCTTGGTTCATATTTGAAATTTGCTTGACAAGATCTTTCGCATATTGCCATCCTTCTTGATCAGCTGCGAACTTTCCATCAAATGATGGATCGCCTCTTATGGCAAAAACATTATCTATTCCTAAATAGTTTAACTCTATGAGAATATCCTCAAGGCGGTACTTACTGTGACCAGCACACACAAGATGAGGAATTATCTCCACATCTTCGTATCTATGTTTTATAGCGGCACATAATCCTATTGTTCCTGGCCTTTTGTTCAAGGGAATTTTAACGATTTTGCCTTCTATCTCACGATATTCTATCTTCGATGGGTGGTTCGTAACATTTATAAACTGCGGTGAAAAATCCATAAGATAATCCACTGCTTTGAATATTTCTTCAACAGAACTTCCTCGCGCTGGCGGCACAAACTCCAATGAAATTATAGGAGCTTTTGAATTTTTTTTAAAGAAATCCGACACTTTCATATAGTCCCTCCCACAAAGTGCACATTTTTCCCAATGCTCCCTAACACATCATTTATTATTACAACTATGCCTCCTGCATCACTTGGAAAATCCTTCAGCACTCTGTTCACATCATTTTCTGATTTCACTTTATTGCAATATTTCGTAGCTAAGCCATCAGCAAGGGCGGTATCTTTAGAGATTACAGTAACAGCATCAGCGGCTCCAAAACTAATGGAATGGCCAATGGTCGCAGAAGAAGTACATATGCCACATGGAGTTTCATTCTCTTCAACTCTTAACAACACCTTGCCATTCAAGGGAGATTTCCCTGAAAAAATTCCAACTATAATGGGCTTGTCAATTTTTACGAATATATCCCCTCCATTTTCGACCACAACCTCTCTTGCTCCTGCTTCTACAAGTGAGCGTCCAACCTTTTCTGCTATCGCACCTGCAACTGCTGCCATTGGACCAACATCTGCTTTTCTGCTGACCTTTATCATATGTTTCACCGTTTCAGGAGCTTCAGAATCATAAGGAAGAGGCAAGAGTGACGTATAAAATTCAGGATGTGTTAATGCGTATCCCACGATTTCATTTCTCGCTTTTTTGACCTTTTCATTGGCGATCTCAATAAATTTTTCTGAAAAGGACTCTTTATTAATCCCTATCCATAAATCAGTTTCTCTTTCTTTGAGGGTGAAAGATATAAATCTCTTTCCCATTGACTTTCGATAGAACCTTTTAGCATACGACATAATTACCCTTCTTTTTTCACCAAGCCAACTGGACAAGCGTCAAGACATTGATCACAATTAGTACAAAGTGTTTTGTTGAACTCCACCTCATCATTTTCATTGAAGAAAAGTGCGTTCGTAGGGCACACTCCTATGCAACTGCCGCAATTTATGCATACCTTTGTGACGACACTTTTATTTTCAGGATCACTTTCCCTTATCTCCAACTTATTCAGTATGGAGTTTTTGGGCATCCTTTCTACTGGTTGGGTTAGCGTGAAGTCACCGCTTGCGATTTGCTCTTTCAGTTTCTCAGCAATTTGTCTTGATTTGCGCAGACTCGTAAGAGTTCCTGTTTTCAATCTCTTTCCATTTAATTCCAGGATGCCAGACCACAATACTTTGTAATTTGTCTTTCCAACAGGCAAGCGGCCTCCGTTACCGTAGTCGAAGATCATAGCTTCAATATTTTCGTTTTTTACAGAAACTCTTCTAGCCATATCCACATCAATTATGGGAATTGCAATACCTATGCCGACATAAAGAGTTACCCCATACCCTTCTATGTAAGCCGCTTTTATGAATGATGGATCCATCTCTTTCGCATTGCCGATCACGGCGATGGTTCGCGCAGGCGCTATAGGGATGCCTTGATCGTTCGTGTTTGCTCTGGTGTTGAACTGCGTTCCGTTCCAAACGATGTATCCTTGTGCTCCACACAGGTAAATCCTTGTTCCTATGCCAATCGTTCTCATTTCGGGATCATTTAAAAGTGGACTTAGTTCTCCCGAAGTTGCATACATGGCATTTCCAAAGTCAGGGAGTAGCTTCCCCATATATGTATACATAACCTCTTTTGTCCCGTTAACAGCAACTCCGTAATTTTGATATGCATTTCGTGGATTGAAAAGATAAAACTCGTTGACCTTTTCCTTATTGATATAGGTATCTACATATTTTCTCGGATAGCAATCTGTTCCTTTGGCTTCTGCGATCAAGTGCACGTCATTTCCGGCGATCAATTCCTCGATTACGTGGGCTCCACCGTATCCGCTTTTCTTACTCGATTCAGATGTTGCCCCTATATAAGCGTCAACAGCAGCCAATCCCGAGTAAACTTCTACATCGTTTATCTCTATCTTCTCCATTCTTATCGGAGGGGAAGCATGCCCGAAATTTATGATAGCCCCACTTGAGCACATTGGTGAAAAAGTCCCAGTGGTCACAACATCTACTTGTTTGAATATTTCCTGAGGCGTATGAGTTTCCGCCATACGGGATACTTCCTCTGCCGTCAGCACAACAGCCTGGCCCTTTTTTATCTTTTCGTTTATTTCTTCGAAGGTTCGATTCATTCTTTTGCCTCCCTAAGTTTTATCAAAAAATTCATGGTGTATCGCATGAAGACATCTTCTGGCGTCCTTTCTTCTCACGACAAAATATCCAACTGCTTTTGAATTTCCAAAAGAAATCATTTCAACGCCAATTTTTGCTTCAAAGATGGCTTTAGAAGCACGAAGCACTAAATCTGGAGCGTTCAAGAGTTTCTCGCCTGCAATAGCGATCAAGGAGACAGCATCTTCATATTCAATACTCTCTACCCAATTTATTCGCTCCTCTTTCAGAGAATCAACACACTTTCCCATGTCATCAGATGGCACAACGATGTTTACACTTGCTTGTGACGTGATCACTGACTTTATACTTACACCATGCTTTAAAAGCAGATTTGTAATCCTCGAAAGTAATCTAAATTTCTCCTCAATATTTCCACCTCTAAGCTTTATTATAGAAACATTTGTGAACGTAACACTTTTTACCGAAAATTCGGTATTGAGACAATGAGATGAAATAAGCGTCTCAGGCATAAGATCGGTGTTTTGAATGTTGTATACGCGTATAGGAATCTCTTTTCTTCTTACAGCCTCGATCGCTAAAGGATGGAGTATTTTGGCACCAAAATGAGAAAGCTCCGCAGCCTCTTCATACGTAAGATACTTTATGGTTTTGCTGCTTGGGATTAGCTTCGGATCACAAGTCATAAATCCAGAAACATCTTTGTAGATATCCAAAAATTCGACATTTAAACATGCAGCAACAGTTGAAGCAGTGTAATCGCTCCCATTTCTTCCAAAAAGCGCGATTTTGCCCTCTTCTGTTACTCCATAAAATCCCGGAAGTACAAAAATTCCACTTTTAAAATACTTGGAAAGATTTTTTTCACAGTGAGATAGGTTGATCGCCGCATTCAGAAACTCTTTCTCATTCACTGTTTGCAATCCAATTTCTTCGGGAGAAAGCCTTTTTATATCAACACCAGAATACTTCATCACATAAGTAAAAAGGATCGAAGATGCCTTCTCACCAAAATGAAGAATATCTGCTTTCAGGAAATCGGGAAGTTTCCCATTAACAGTTTCTAAAAAACGACTTTTCAAGGTGTCAGAGACAACTTTTATTTCTTCATATGGTTTCCTATCGTGAATCTTGAACATTTCAAGAAATTTGGCATGAAAGAGATAGAAATTGTTGCAAAAAACCGTAACGTCAGCATAATTGCCATTTTCAATACGTGATATGAAATCTAAAATACGGTTGGTAATTCCTTTCAATGCTGAAACGACGTATATCGTATCATGACCATACCCTTTTACCAACTTGACAATCTCGTGCATGTTTCTTTCAGAAGTCAATATCGAGCCACCAAATTTCACTATTTTCCAACCCATGTACATCTCCCCTTAGATTTTCCAGCATGTCAAATAAAAAGCCAGGTGTTCTCTTCTTAAGAACACCTGGCTAATCTTTAAAGCCCTTTAATTTATCACAAACGACAAACCGGAGGGCAACTACCAGGTGCCTTCCAGCGCATCATCATATCCGTTGAATTTTTCAGAAAAAGAGCTAACGATCTCATACTTTCACTCCTCAAAACTCTTTTTAAGAATTGTAGCACTTCAAGACATGTTTGTCAAGTATCCGAGTTGACTCATAAAAAATCTACACGAAAATGAATCGATGAGTCAAAATAAAAATCTACATGAAATCATGAATGAATGATGGATAATCTTCTCAAATGCCTTATCGCTCTTAAAGCAGGTGAGAAG
>Ga0256840_1000043_pt1 | contig 93040 bp, 98 predicted proteins | sample 355202metaG_FD_185969 | JGI IMG/M metagenome (GOLD analysis project Ga0256840, IMG submission 185969) | Hydrothermal vent microbial communities from Mid Atlantic Ridge, Atlantic Ocean - 355-202 | ecosystem: Environmental > Aquatic > Marine > Hydrothermal vents | place: Atlantic Ocean: Mid... | reverse complement strand
AAGCCTTTAGTGAACCACATCTTGTAATTACATCACTTTTTGTTGTTTTATTTCCTGAAAAATATTCAATATCTCTTGGATTACTAGAAAAAATTATATCGCTTAAAACATATATTGTCTTTCTTACACCATCAAGACTTCCGTTTTCATTTTCAAATAATTCATAGTGTTTTTGTAAGCCTGAAGCACCATCATTATTAGAATTACTAACGATAATAATTGTATTTTCTCTTAATTTTTTATTTTCATCAACTAATTTCTGCAAATCTATAGGAGCAAGAACAAAATTATCTATACCTTTTTTATATGCTTCTTCATTACTAAGAGAACTATCTAAATCTTTACCTAAATCTATCATCCCCTGTCTATTCATCTTAAACTTTTTACCAGAACCCGCAGAATATTCTATAGATGTAAAAAAATCATTCTCCAAAGAATCAACATATTGAGGGTTAAATAAACAATGAATATTGATTAATTTCTTTTTATCTGTTACGGGTAACATTCTTAGTTCTACATTTGGTATCAAATAAATATTTTTTATATATTTTTTCTCTTTTTCAGAAAAGTCTGTTTTAATATCTATATCTTCTACATAATCTTTTATTTTTTTATAATTATCTATACTAAAATAATCAGTAACAGCAATTACATGTATTCCATTTTCAATAGCTTTTTTAAAAAAAGTAACACAAAATTCGTCAAAACCTTTACTTTTAAATTGATCATTTTTGTTTGTACCTTTTGTATGCACATGCAAATCCCATTTTCGCCATTGTGAACCTATATTCATGATATTTTCTACTTTAAACTATTCTTATATTTACTTATCCCAATAATAGAGATAGTCTCTTTTTCTAAGTTCACCTCATACGGTATGGTATACCCTTTATGCGTCATATCTCTAATGTACTCATCATCGAAGTAGATAGAAACTTTATACATAAAAGGAAAATCTTTAAGATTGTTTATCTTGATGTCTAGTGCTTCTCTAAAAGCAAATGCTGCAGACTTTTTATCTTTGGCTATGTATCGTAATATAGTTTTAAGAGACTCCAAATAGTCTTCAGTTTCTATAATAGTCATAGAGTCTCTAAAAAATCATCTATCTCTTTTTTAGCTTCTGCTTGAGAATACATCTTCATAGAGCCATCCTTCATACCTTTGTATGTCTGCATAAAACGTTCTCTATCTTCTTCATATGCCTCTAAAGATGCTTTTTTCGCATAAGAACTCTCTATAAATGCCAAAAACTTCTCTTTATTGCCTTTAAATGCTTCAGTAAATATATGTTCCACCTCATGGTTATCTATCTGTAGTGTTAACATGTTGGCTCTCCTACTCATTTTAAAGATATTATATCATAAACTCTAGGACATTTTTTGCTTATGTACTACTTCTGTATGGCTCTTAGCCATTCATTAATGATAACTTTTCTCTGAGCCTCTACTACTTCACCATCCATCAAAAGCATCTTAGGTTTATGGAGTGTGTCAAATGCTTTAGGCAGAGGCTTAGTACCTTTGGTTACAGGGTAAGACCAGTTACCTGTGGGGATGATGTCGGCAAAGGTTTCTGAGTGCATGAAGGCTAAAAACTTTTTAGCTAAGGCTTTTTGTTTTGAGCTTTTTAAGATGGCTGCAACTTCTATCTGCCCGTAATGACCTTCTTTAAAAGGTGCTGACTTAATGTCTGTTCTGTTTTCGTCTACTATGTGGTAGGCTGGAGAAGTGGTGTAGCTAAGTACCATGTCTGCCTCACCTTTTAGAAAGAGTCCATATGCTTCAGACCAACCTTTGGTGATGGTGAGAATGTGTGGGGCTAAACGTTTCCAGTACTCTCCTGCCTTGTCACCATAAACTGACTTAACCCACAACAACAGCCCAAGCCCAGCAGTAGAAGAGCGAGGGTCTTGTATGACTATTTTGAACTCTTTTGGCATAGAGGCTAGCTCTTCAAAAGAGTGTGGTACATTTTTTACTCTTTTTTCACTGTAGACAAAAGCACAGTAAGAGTAATCAAATGGCACAAAGATGTCATCTGTGTAAGCAAAAGGTAACTCTAACTTTGTACTGTTTAGCTCATGAGGCACAAAAAGAGACGTTTTTTTAGCCACTTGAGCGATATTAGTGTCAATGCCTAGCAAGATGTCTGCTTTTGTTTTTTTACCCTCTAGTTGTATCTTGCGTAGTGCTACTATGGAGCTAGAGAGTCCTACAAACTTTATTGTGACATCATGCTCTTTTTCAAAGGCTTCTTTTATCTTAGGTGCTGCACCCCAAGAGGCTGAAAATGCATCATAAGTGTAGATAGTAAGCAGTGGTTTTTCAGAAGCAAAAAGTGCAAGTGTTAAGAAAAATAGCGTAGTGATTTGTTTAAACATAGTGTATTATACCTCATTACTAAGGTGTTATCGTAAAATAACACCTTTACGTGATGCTTAAAAGTCGTAAGAGAGTGTTACACCTGCAGTTCTAGGTGTGCCCAGTTGTGTGTAAAGTTCTGTTGCATAGTCGTTTGCAGGGTTGTTACCAAAGCTACCAAAACCACGTGTGTAGTACTCTGTATCTGCTATGTTTCTTACCCATGCGACCACTGACCATGAACCATTTGTGTACTCTAAACTAGAGTTCACAAGTGAGTACGCTTCAGACTTTTCGTCATGTCTGTTTGAGAAATAGTAAGACCCTTTTCCCTCTACGTTTGTTTTAAAGATAAACCCATCCCAAAATGTCACATCAAACCCAACATTATACTGGTAACGTGGTGACTGAGCTGGAGCTCTTCCATTTACATCTACAGCAGTTGGATTTGGGTCTATGTATTCATCAAACGTAGCCTCAAGCAGTCCAATGCTAGAGAAAAGGTGAAGATTTTCATTTGGGTACCAATCTATCTGTGACTCAACACCATAGTATGTACCTTCAGCAGCATTGGTAAGATAATCTACAAACTCTGTACTGCCATCCTCTTTTGGAAGTACCACAGAACTTTTAACTTGTTGGTCTTTTCTTTTTCCGTAAAATATGTTGAAACGGCTGATAAGTTTCTTTTCAAAGTAGTGAGAGTTTACACCTGCTTCAAGGTTCCAAAGATTTTCAGTTTTGTACTCTTTTGCTTCTGGGCTAAGTGTATTGTCTGCATTCACGCCACCTGGCTTGTAGCCTTTTGAAATGTACGCATAGTAAAGACGGTTTGACGCTGCTTCATAGTTAAGTCCTACTTTACCACCAAACAGTACCTCATCTGTTGCGATAGAAACATCATTAGAGTCATCATACTGAGCATCCCATGCTTCTATTCTAAGACCTGTTACTAACGTAAGTTTGTCATTTAGTGCAGAGTCAAGTTGCCCATAAATGGCTTTATTTTTCGTTTCATATGCTGATGTATAGGGAGCATCTAAGTAGGTATATGTTCTTCTAAAGTCTTCGCTATAGTCTTTATAGTATGCACCTATTGTCCAATCTGTTGAACCAGAAAAGATACGCCCATCTTCATCTGATACCAAACGCATATCAAGGTCTGTTTGTTTTCTATCTCTTAGGTATTCATCAAACGCACTGTAACCATAAGGATGGAACCCTTCATATGTCCAGTCTACATCATAGCTGTAAGTGACGTCTGAGGCACTGTGGCTTACTGCTGTGACAAGATGCATTGCATTGTTTACTTGGTAGTTTGACTTGATGGCAAATGCATTTGTTTTTTGAGCATCTGTTCCAGGTTCATCTGAGAGTGAATTTCTTGAGTTGTCAAAGGTAAACGCATCGTAACCATTGTCTACATCTACATGCAAGAAGTTAAAGTCAATCGTATGATTGTCAGCAGCATACCAACGAAGAGCAAGCTTTGCTGTAAGTTCGTCTATGTTCTGTGTATCTTTGCGGTTTAATGTAAGGTTGTTCATGTAGCCATCTGAAGTGTTTTTATACACAGAGACTCTCGCTTCTAACACATCTTTAATCAACGCTCCACTAAGTGCTGCACCGTATGCTTTAGTGTTGTAGTTACCTACTGTTGCTTCGAGGTGACCTTCAAGTTCTTCTGTAGGTTCATTGCTTTTGATGTTGATGACTCCTGCCATACCATTTGCACCAAAGGTAGTCCCCTGAGGGCCTTTAAGTACTTCTATTTGCTTGATGTCAAACATCGTCACACCTAAAGCAGACTGAGAAAGGTCAATCCCATCTAGCATGATTCCCACAGAAGGATTTACAGGAGAGGTAAACTGACTACGCTCACCTATACCACGTATCTGAATATAGTGAGCCCGTGATGCACCTGAAGAGAAGTTTACGTTTGGGGTTTGACCAAGTACTTCTTCAAATGCCTGTGAAGATTTATCGTAAAGCTCCTCTTCTCCTCTAATGGAAACAGAGGTTGTTGTCTCTGAGAGTTTCTTTTCTCTAAAGTCAGCCCCAACTACAATGGGGTCGAGTGTAACCTCTTCTGCAAATGTTGGTGTACTCAACAATAATGATGAAGCGATGATTGAAAGTGTTAATGTTTTTGTTGTCATATGTTTCCTTTATTAAAACGTTTTTGAGCTAAGCACAAAAACTACGTTGTCACTGGGACTACTTCAGCAGTAGGCTCATATGACTCGTCATATATTTAAATTAGTATAAAGGAAAAGAAGTGTATTCAAAGCAAAACCAAGTCTACATATCTCTTCCCTACGCTGGAATTATCCAGTTCAAGTTCCACGGGTATTCTCAGCCGTATATATTTTGAAATATACTTAGCACCCCGAGAGATTGATAATGAGTTATACTTTATATACACTATAATTATGCTTAAGTAAAACTCTATTTTATAAAGGCTTCCATAAGTGCTACTGTTTTCTCTTTTGAAATCTCACCATTTTCCAAAACATCTGAAATCATCGCTATGCCAGAGACTGCTTTTGTTTCTACTACATTATGAATATTCTCAATAGTTATCCCACCTATAGCCACGATAGGGTAGTCCACCTTTTTAGCCCAACGCTTTAAATCTTCAGGACCCACAGTGTCATACACTAACTTTTTAGAAATAGGCTCATAGATAGGTCCTATGGCTAAGTATGATGGTTCAAAACCAAGAGCGATATCTATCTCTTTTGGCGTATGGGAACTAATACCAAGCCTTATACCTGCATTAAGTATGGCTTGCACATCTGCCTCTTGGATGTCTTCTTGTCCTAGGTGTATACCGTAGGCTTTGTATTTGATGCCTAGTTCCCAAAAGTCATTGAGAAAAAAACGTGCATTGAACTCTTCTGAGATTTTAATGGCTTCTATGACTTCCTCTTCTAGCTCTTTGCCAGAGAATGCATTTTTGGTTCTTAGCTGTGCTGTGGTGATGCCTACTTCATAGAGGGGTCTTAGTTTATAAGCACGGTCAACTACTGGGTAGATGCCTAGGGGTTCTTGATCACATTTTGGGAATTTCATTGCATGCCTTTTTTGTAGGATGTTGTCCCACGACAACACCTTTTATCAACCCTTACGGTGAAATTTATATTTTACACAAATTTTATGGTATGGTGTTGTGATAACGCAACACCCTACTAAAATTCAATTTATACTTAGTCAAACTGATGCCAAAAAGGTGTCCCAACAGTAGGCGTAGAAGGAGATGCAAACTCTCTCTCCTTCATAACTCCTGCTTCATATCCAAGCCGACCAGCCTCCACGGCAACCCTAAACGCATCTGCCATCATCACTGGGTCTTGTGCTAGGGCAATCGCAGAGTTAAGAAGTACTCCATCGTATCCTAGCTCCATTGCTTGAGCTGCATGAGAAGGTTTACCTATGCCTGCATCTACTACTAGCTGTAAGTCAGGAAACTGTTTACGTATGGCTATGAGATTATCAGGGTTCATAAGCCCTTTACCAGAGCCTATCATAGAACCCCAAGGCATGATGATGTTACACCCGACATCAGCAAGACGTTTGGCTACCACCAAGTCGTCTGTTGTGTAAGGAAACACTTCAAACCCCTCTTTTATGAGTATTTCAGCCGCCTTAACTGTCTCAAAAGGGTCAGGTTGTAAGTTGTACTGGTCACCTATGACTTCAAGCTTTACCCAGTTAGTACCAAACACCTCTCTTGCCATCTGAGCCGTGGTGATGGCTTCTTTTGCAGAGTGAGAGCCTGCCGTGTTGGGTAAGACTTCTATCCCCATAGACTTTATAATGTCCCAAAATTGATTGCCTCCTGAACCATCATTACCACCTGCAGATTGTCTACGCAAGGAGACTGTCACTATTTGTGAGCCAGATATCTTAATGGCATCTTCCATATTTGCAGGGCTTGAGTAGAGTGCGGAGCCTATTAGCAAGCGACTAGATAATGTTTTACCACCTATTTCCCATTTATCACTTTTCATTTCTAATTCCCCATTCATCTTATCCACCCTGCACAGGTGCCAAAATATCTATCGTGTCTCCATCTTTTATAGTCACATTATCATACTCTGAAATAGGAACAAAAGTCGTATTAACAGCTACTGCAAACCCTTTGACTTTATACTCTAACACATCAATAAGCTGATGAATATTTAATCCCTCAACAATCTCTTGTAGCTCACCATTAACCGATACTTTTATCATTTCAATACTCCTTCATTTAAGGCTTTTTCTACGATAGCAGGGGCTAGTAAATAGCCGTGCCTATAAAGTCCATTGATACACGTAAATCTCTCTTTTTGTTCTATGGCAGGTAAATTATCTCTAAGCGTTGGACGACAGTTTGTCACCATTTTGACGATGCGTGCTTCTGCAAAACCAGGGTGCATACTGTACACAGCTGAGAGTAACTCCAAAGATGAGCGTACAGACATGGGTGACATGTCTTCACTCTCTATCTCTGTTGCACCGATGATATACCTGTCATTTGGACGAGGCACAATGTATATCTTGTAACGTGGATGCAACATACGTGTGGGTCTTGTTATCTTTACTTCTGGAGCATCAAGCCAGATGACTTCTCCTCTTACCCCTCGTAAATCTTTTACCTGTTCACTCGCCCCTAAACCACGTACATCGAAAATCCAGTCAAAAGTTTGAAGAGCGTTCTCTACCACGATACCATCTTGTTTTACTTCATTTACTTTTGTCTCTTGATGCCACGTGACCTTTGGATGAGCAAGTAGATAGTCACTACTTGCTTTCATGAAACGCTGTGCATCCACTTGTCCCTCCCCAGGTATAAAAAATGCTTTGGCATGCTGCTCTAAGTCTGGCTCTAGCTGTGTTAGTGCTCTTCTGTCAAGTAGCTGTATCTCGGAGGCTTCTTCTACCTTGTTTTTCAACGTTTCTATAAAGTGGTCTAACTCTTTGTAGTCTTGTGGATGAGCGGTGATGATGCTCCCTTTTTGCTGGTACGCATCAGGTATACCCACTTGCTCCAACAAATCTGGCCACAAGACTATAGAACGCTTACCATGTTCAAAAATAACCGACTCAGCCGTCTCAAGTTCTGCAAACATTGCTAACATCCCAGCAGCTGTCATCCCAGCAGGCTTGTCACCATATGCTGTGTCTTCATCAAAAAGTGTAAGAGTGTGACCTTGTTTGAGCAAGTTCAATGCTAGAACACGCCCAACTAAACCAACACCTGCTATACCAATATGCATTTTTAATTCCTTTTAAATTATCCGTAAATCGTCTGTCATCATTTTTGTTTAATGCACTTTCCAATTTATTCAAATCGTGGCGTTGTTTCTCTCGTCATTTTTTTTAGAAAAAAACGAAGCAAAAAAATCGTCGTCCCTCTCAAATCGCTCTGCTTTTAAGGGTGTTCGGGACGACAAAGGCACGCATTCGCGTGATTAATAAGAACGCTTCGCTATGCGTTGGTAATTTTATCAGCTTCAACATAAACCTCAGAACCCATCTCTTTAAACTTCTCTGACATTTCATCCATACCCACTTGCTTGGCAGACTCCACATCTGTTCCTAGCTCATCTGCGTACTCACGTACTTCAGCTGAAATCTTCATAGAACAAAACTTAGGTCCACACATAGAACAAAAGTGTGCCACTTTTGCTGCTTCCATAGGAAGTGTCGCATCATGATACTCTCTTGCACGCTCTGGATCAAGACCGATGTTAAACTGATCTACCCATCTAAACTCAAATCTAGCCAAACTCATCGCGTCATCTCTAGCTCTTGCACCTGGGTGCCCTTTGGCAACGTCAGCCGCGTGTGCCGCTATCTTGTAGGTAATGAGTCCTTCTTTTACATCTTCTCTGTTTGGAAGTCCTAGGTGTTCTTTAGGTGTCACATAACAAAGCATCGCACATCCATACCAACCTATCATCGCTGCACCGATACCTGATGTAAAGTGGTCATACCCAGGAGCTATGTCAGTAGTCAGGGGCCCAAGTGTGTAAAATGGTGCTTCATGACAGACTTCTAGTTGTTTGTCCATGTTTTCTTTTATCATGTGCATTGGTACATGACCAGGACCTTCAATGAGAGTTTGTACATCATGTTTCCATGCAATTTTCGTTAAACGTCCCAGTTCCTCTAGCTCACCAAACTGTGCTTCGTCATTGGCATCTGCTCCTGATCCTGGACGCAAACCGTCTCCTAGAGAAAACGTCACATCATACGTCTTCATAATCTCACAAATCTCTTCAAAGTGCGTGTTTAAGAAGTTCTCTTTATGGTGGTGAATCATCCACTTCGCCATAATAGCCCCACCACGACTTACAATACCTGTGACACGTTTAGCAGTCATCGGTACATGGTGAAGAAGAAGCCCAGCGTGAATAGTAAAGTAATCAACACCCTGTTCAGCTTGTTCTATAAGCGTGTCTCTAAAGACTTCCCAAGTAAGGTCTTCAGCAATCCCATTTACTTTTTCCAAAGCTTGATAAATAGGCACAGTCCCTATAGGCACTGGAGAGTTACGTAAAATCCAGTCACGTGTTGTGTGAATGTTTTTACCTGTAGACAAATCCATCACCGTATCTGCACCCCAACGTGTAGACCATACCATTTTTTCAACTTCTTCTGCGATGCTTGAAGTAGTGGCTGAGTTACCAATGTTTGCATTGACTTTGACGAGAAAGTTACGTCCTATAATCATAGGCTCAACTTCTGGGTGGTTAATGTTACATGGTATAACCGCACGACCTTCTGCTACCTCTTTACGTACAAACTCAGGAGTGATTTGCTCTGGTAGGTTTGCTCCAAAGTTTTCACCTTTAAGTCTTGCCTCACGCTCTTCATCCATAAGATACTCTTCTCTCATGGCAGCATCTTGGTTTTCTCTTAATGCGATAAACTCCATCTCAGGGGTGATGATGCCTTGACGTGCATACCACATTTGAGATACGTTTTTGCCTTTTTTGGCACGAAGTGGGGTACGTACAAGTCCTGTTGCTCCTGCAGTTACAAACTCAAGTTGTTCATCTGTAGAATAACCATTGTCTTTAGGTGCCATAATGCGACCTTCATACTCTTCTACATCGCCACGTGCTTTTATCCACTCTTTACGAATGGCTGGTATTCCCTCATCTACGTTTATCTCTACTGTAGGGTCTGTATAAGGTCCAGATGTATCGTATACACGTAGTTTTGTTTCGTTACCAAGGAGTATCTCTCTTACAGGTACACGAATATCTTTGTGTATTTCACCTTCTAAGTAAACCTTAGTAGAGGCGGGAAATGGCTCACGTGTGAGTTCATCATTTGATGTACTAAATTTGTCTTTAAATGCTTTTGTCATAATAATTCTCTTTCATAAATAAAATACGAAAAGAGAGAATGAAGTGAGTATCAATGGATAAGCTCAATACTTACATGTATTCAAATTATCCATTGACTAGACATAAAGTCTATGTAGTTACACTATTCTCTTCCTTACGCCGGTTCTAACCAGTTCAAGTTCAGCGGGTCAAGCATTGTCTGCTATCTCAGCTATGTATTTCAACATAGCACCCCGAGAGGTTTGATACTGTCAATATAATATAAAAAAGATAAAAAGAGTCTTAAAGAAGAGAAAGAAGTGTATTTATATGAAAAAACAAAAAAAACTAACTCTCTTCCGTTTTCATGTCAACCAACTCTGATAAAAGCTCATCTACTTCTTCTGATGAGAGTTCATCACGCCCTAACTCTTCAACGATAGCAAAACACTCTGTACGCATCTCACGCATCTCTTCAAGGTCTTCTTTTTGAGCGATGGAAGCCATTTTGGCTTTGTCTATGGTAGAAAAAAGCTCGTCTATAGCTGCTTCTAAGTCTGGGATGATTTCTAGTTCTAAAAGGTTTTTAAGTTTTTGGGCGTTTGTCATGATTATGTCCTGATTATTTATATAGCCACAATTATAGCCAAAAAAATGTACAATACGAAAAAATAAGGACACAATCATGTCAAACGAAAATAGCACAGGACATAAAACCCCTATAGACGGAAATTTCTACAAACGTGCAGATGCACACATACAACTAGCCAATGGTCACATAAGTGACACATGCCCTCCAGCAGATGCAACTAACTCACTCATGTTTGCCTCCTCACGTTTTAATGCATGGATAACGGCTATGGGATTTAAAACTGCCCAAGAAATGAAATCAGAAAAAGAAGAGATAGTAGCTTTTTTTACTACCCAATACAAACTTATGCTTGAAGAAAATCTTGATAACTATGTAGAAAACTTTGAACAGTTTATAACTAATGCGAAGAAGAGTCAAGAGAAGAAATAATACTTATGTCTATAGTTTTGATAATAAAAAAAGTTTCGCTTGAGTTGTTCTTAGATTTGTTTTGAAGGTTAGGATGAAACAAAGAATCTCATATTTAAAAACATATAAAAATCCTAAATCTTCCCAGCTTGCTATAGATTTGGTTGAATTACGTGAGTAGAGAGAGGGAGTGTACGGGTAGTACATGACCGAACGCAACGAAGCAATTCAGTCAATTATATAGTGAAATTAGATGATTTAGTGGCAGCCGCAGCCTGTGCCGCAACTCTCATCTGACGCTGGCTTTTTAGCCATCTTAATCCCTTCAGTATTCTCCACAGGAGTCGGTGAACCCTCAGTAGCTCTAGCTGGAGTAGTCGCAGCTGCTCCACCTGTACTACAAGCACTCACACCTGGAGGAGTTGTAGGTTGAACACCTGCATTTCCTGCTAAGTCTTCTGCATTGACTTTTTCTATAAATTCCCATAGTTTACTTGCTGCTTCTTGGTAACGTTTACCTGTCTCAGAATCTGGTTTATGGTAAGCGATTGGATGACCTGTATCACCACCTATTCTAATAGCTGGTTCTATAGGTATACGTGTAATGAGTTCAGTATCAAACTCTTTAGCTACTGCTGCAGATGTACCCATACCAAAGATGTCTGACTCTTCATCACATGAAGGACAGATGAATCCTGACATATTTTCTATGATACCCGCTGTTGGAATATCAAGTTTTTTAAACATGTTGAGTGAACGTCTACTGTCATCTAAAGACACTTCTTGAGGAGTAGTCACTGTAATACCTGCAGTAATAGGCACTGACTGAGCAAGTGAAAGCTGTGCATCACCCGTTCCTGGAGGCATATCTATCACAAGTACATCTAGTTCTGACCACATGATGTCTCTTAAGAATTGTTCTATGGCTTTCATAATCATAGAACCTCTCCAGATAAGCGCTTTACCCTCTTCCATGATAGACCCCATAGACATAATTTCTACGCCGTAAGCTTTTAGTGGTTCTAGTTTGTTACCTTGTATCTCTGGTTTTCTACCCTCGACTCCCATCATACGAGGGATATTTGGACCATAAATATCTGCATCCAATAAACCTACTTTTTTACCTTGCATTGCCAAAGAGATAGCTAAGTTTACAGAAGTCGTTGATTTACCAACCCCACCTTTACCTGAACTAACCATAACAAAGTTCTTGATGTGTGGAGCAATATTTTTACCAGATACTGAATTTGACATCTGTCTTGGTGCTTGTGGTGCATTAATGTTTACATGAATCTCTTCAAATCCAGCTTTTTTAAGCTCAGCTGTTGCTTTTTCTATAAGCTCATTCTTTACTTCATCTGCGGATGATGTAATATCTAACATAAGCCCTACTGTTGTATTTTCAACAACTATATCTTTTACAAATCCAAAAGTTACGATGTCTTTCGTAAATCCTGGGTACGTTACATTTTTTAATGCATCTAATACATTTTGTTCTGTCATTTATGTATCCTTCGTTTATTATTATAAGGGAGTTATACCACCAAAATCTTAAATGAGGTTTAAATTTATATAGTATGTCAAATATAATCGGACAATATAACTCTTACTCAAAGTAACAATGAAGCTTTTTTATGTATAATTCGTTACTAATTGTTACAGTTAATTTTTTCGATAGGGGCTAGTTTGTCAAATACTACTTTGATACTTTTAGGTGCTGGAAGTTCATCACGCTTTAAAACAATTGTTAAGAAACAATGGATTTATACACAAGAGTCTCCTCTATGGCTATATGTGGCTCAACACTTTGAACACTCTGCAACCTTTAATGACATTATTATTGTCTCAACATCTGATGAAATACGAGAAATGAAAAACTTTGCAGACTATACATATGTGCAAGGTGGTAACAGTAGACAAGCTTCTCTAAAGAATGCTCTTCAAAATGTAAGTTCAGACTATGTTCTTGTATCAGATATAGCACGATGTTGTGTACCTAGTGACATGATAACGCGTATATTATCATCACAAAAAGAAGCTTCATGCATAGTCCCCACACTTCCTGTGACAGATACACTCTATTTTAATGGAAACCCTATAGATAGAGACAAAACACACATCATACAAACCCCTCAACTCTCTCGTACAGATTTACTTAAAAAAGCATTACAAACAGAAACTCTCTTTTCTGATGACTCTTCAGCTATTGCTTCTTTAGGTGAAAAAGTACACTTTGTTGAAGGTTCTACAAAAGCACACAAACTCACAACCCTAGAAGACTTACAAAAAGTAACATGTATAAAAGAACCTAGCCCTAAAACACTCACAGGTTTTGGCATAGATACTCACCCTTTTGAAATAGGCAAAAAAATGTTCCTTTGCGGTGTGCCTATAAATGCTCCTTATGGATTTAAAGCCCACAGTGATGGAGATGTTGCTATACATGCTTTAATCGATGCTCTTTTAGGGGCTGCTGGCATGGGTGACATTGGAGAACTTTACCCCGATACAGATGCTACTTATGCAGGGGCTGATTCAAAAGTACTTCTTCGTGATACAGTAAAACGTATTCATGCTTTTGGTTTTAGTATTGGCAATGTTGATATGACGATCATGGCAGAAGTGCCAAAACTTCTACCCTATAAACAAAAGATGAGAGAAGCACTCTCTTTACTTTTAGGGATACGAAAAAGTTTTATCAACATTAAAGCTAGTACTTCTGAAGCATTAGGATTTATTGGACGAAAAGAGGGTGTGACCGTACACGCCGTAGCAAATTTAACTTACATAAACTGGAAAACATTATGAAAATAATCATTGTAGAAAACGAACTTCATCTTGCACAAAGTATTGCCTCAAAATTAAGTGAACATAACTTTGAAACTGAAATATATAGCTCAACAAAAGAAGCGATGAAAACAAATGGTGATGTCTATTTGCTCTCAACAAATATGCCAGGTCAAAACAGTGATCAGTTGATTAAAGCTTGTAAAGATAAAATCATAATATTGATGGTGAATTACATCAATAATGACACGGTAAGTATCCCCTTAAAACTTGGTGCCAAAGATTATATAGTTAAACCATTTATGATAGAAGAACTCATTCGTAAAATAGCTCACTATCAAGAGTTTCAAGAACTAAAAAAGAAAACTGTACTCTATCAAGAATATATGGATAATCTTCTCAAGGAAATTACTATAGATATTCCTATAGAGACTATACAAACGCCCCTTGTCATAGAAACAAACTATCAAAGGCTTATTGATAAAATTGTTTTTAAATATGCAAAAGAAAACAATAAACTTCTTACCTTTGTACCATTAAGTGAAAATGGATGGAAAGAAAAAATATTAAAAAGTCCCAATGATTCTCTGCTTTATATTACCGAAATACACTCGCTTAAAAAAGCTGATAAAGATTATTTATTAACCCTTATTAAGAAATACGATTTCATACTCTGTAGTACTTCTAAGCTTGAATGTGAATTTACCACCATAACACTCAATACAGATTCAAAACTTTACGATCAAAATGAAATTTTAACCATTGATGATTATGTCAAGTTTATTGTCAATGCTTTCCAATATAAATTCCCAGATACAGAGCTTTCTAAAAAATTAGGTATTTCAAGAAAAAGCCTTTGGGAAAAAAGAAGAAAATTTGATCTCTTTAAAAAGAAATAACCTGTTCCCCCATAAGAAGGATTTAGCATGTCAATAAGAAAATCACTTTATATCGATACAGAAGCACTCTCTACTTTAGCACTCATTCAAGCTGGGGTCATGGTACCTATTAATAGGTTGATGAATAAACAAGAGGCCAAGGAAGTCAATGAAAAGAAAGTATACAAAGGGGTGCCCTTCCCTTTTGCATTTGTACTTGCTCCCAATGGTAAGAAAAATGACACCATTCTTAAAACACTTGTAAAGGGTGAAACTGTTGACCTTTTTTGTGAAGGAAATAGAGTAGGTGAAATTATTGTAGATGAAACCTTCCCCATAGATTTTGAAAAACGTCTTTACAATATATATGGTACAACAGATCCCTCTCACCCAGGTGTAAAAAATATCCTTGCAAGACTTGGTGGTCTAGCAGTATGTGGAGACTACCATGTAAATTATCCTATAGTAGAAGACAATAAACGACGAATTAAAGAGATGATTCAAAAAACAGATTCTAAGTTTGTCTCCTCAATGATACTTACAGCAAACCCTCTAAACCGTGCCCATGAAAGAATGATCCGTCAAGCTATATCTGATTCTGATTTATTGGTTATTTTTTTAAGAAAACCTTTTTCGATAGATACATTACAATATGAAATCCGTTACAATGCACTCAATACATTTATAGATAACTATATCCCTAGAAATAAAATACTTATTATCCCTTTTGAAAATAGTTATATTTTTGCAGGACAGAATGAACTTATTTTAGAGGCTAATTTGGTAAAAAATTATGGTTGTCAACAGCTGGTTGTGGGGAAGAACCATCATGGTTTGGGTCTTTTTTATGATAAAAATAGACTCTCTACTATTTTTGATCACTGTAAAAGTATCGATATTGACATTAAGACAGTAGATGAGTATGTCTATTGTGATACTTGTAAAACATTGGTAAGTACTGCCAATTGTCCACATGGACAGCACCATCATATCCATTATCATTCTGAATCAATTATGAAATTAATCAAATCAGGTATGGTACCTCCTCCCATTTTAGTACGTAAAGAAGTTTCGGCAAGTATTTTAGCTGCACTTTTTCCAGAGAGATTTGAAAGTTTACAACAGATTCATGACTCTTTAATGCCCAATTCAGGATTACTTGAAAATCTTAGTGAAGAACAATTTTATCTAAAACTTATTAGCCTTTATCAGACTTCATCGCTCACATAGATATATACTAAAAGGGAATAAAAATGAATCTACAAAAACTTTTTCTTACTTTTTTTGGAGCGGGGTTAAGCCCGAAAGCTCCTGGTACAGTAGGTACTTTAGCTTCTCTTCCTGTAGGATTAACAGTGCTTTATTACCTTGGTATGGAAGCACTCTTTACACTTACCATAGCCATTACTATTATAGGCATATTTGAAATCAATAAATACGAACAAAGTACAGGTACACATGACCAGCAACACATCGTCATAGATGAAGCTGTAGGTATGTGGCTAAGTTTAATGATTGCATATTCTACTGCTACCACTATGCCTTATACCTATGCAGAAATTCTTGCAATCGTATTGAGTTTTACAGCTTTTCGACTTTTTGATATATGGAAGCCTTCAACCATTGGATGGATTGACAAAGAACTCAAAGGTGGTATGGGTGTGATGCTAGATGATGTATTGGCAGGATTTGCAGGAGGGCTTTTGACTTCTCTTGTTTTAATGGGTATCGAAAAACTGACATTCATATAGTACTTTTTCTTCGAAATACACAGATTACTTACATTAAAACCATATTATAAGCTATAGTTATTATTAATATTTTCTAATGCTTTTAACAAAAGAATCTTATAGTCATCAAGAATATCCGCATCAATACTCTCTCCTGCACGAAATATTTTATGATATTTTTCCAGTGATGCCCTCAAATCATCATATAACCATTTCTCTTTAAAGGTTTTGTGGGTATCAAGTTCTACTGTACTGCGCAAGGCATGTGATCGCTTTGCTATAGTACTTGTATGGTACAAGGCACGTCCTAGCAAGATATAAGGGAAATTCCTATTTTTCATAGGACCCATTTGCAAATAACGTTTTCCTACTTTCTGTCCTAACACTTTAATATCTGAAAGTTCATCAAACCCAAAATAAGCACCAACACCCCCTACCAAGCCCCCTATAGCACCACCTAGTAACAAAGTATGTCCCAAGAACAATAAGTCTATCCCAGCACCTGCGATAGCTCCGCTTGTCGCACCTGTAATTAAAAGTTCTTTACGCGTTAAACCAAAAACAGATGCAGCTTCTTGAGAAAACAAGTCTATTTCTTCAAAGGTCAATAAAGTTTGCATTTTTTCTAAGTGCTCATGTTTCCATATTTTCTCTATCTTCTTTTGTGTTTTTATCTCTAATTCTCTCAAATACGCTTTATACTTCTCTTCTATCTTCTCTTTGTCGCTCTCCTCTACTTTTTCTGTTTTTAAAGAGAGTTCTTCTTTATAACTAAGTGCGTCATAAACCAAGCGACTTAATACTTCACAACTTTTTTCAAGCATCTGCGTATGATACGCTTCAAAGAGTACGATAGAAGATTTAACAGGTACAATCCACTCTTCTTTTAGTTGAGCCATACTTTCAAGTATGGAGATATGGTCTTCTATATTTGCACGCATAGGGTTAAAGGTACGTACCATCTTAAAATACTGCCCTAGCACCCTCTTCCACTCCAAGCTGTAGTCTGTCTCTTCAATGTGGTTAATAAGTGCCATAGAAGGCTGCCCTGTCCAACGTAGTATTTCCATTTCAGCCTCATACTCTTCACCATAAGGCTTAGAGGCATCAACGATATAAATAATCCCTGCACCATCTACAATAGGTTTAAGCAGTTCGATTTCATCATTAAAACGTTTATTGTCTTCATATTCATTAATAAAAAGTTGTATAACTTCGTGCTTCTTGTCTGCAGATACATCATGCTTTTGTAACCACTCAAGTATATACCTTGCTCTTTGAAAACCTGGTGTGTCTATAAGTTCATATAACACTTTTCCATCTACTTTTAAAGGAAAAGATCTTTGCTTATGTGTTGTTCCTGGTGTATCAGATATCTGTACACTATCATCTAGTGCCAATGCAGATACAATGGAGCTTTTACCTTTATTTGGGTGTCCAACAACAGCAAATCTAGGATAATTTATCATGGAGTTTTTATCCATATCTTATGGTTATCTATGATAGAAATTTTTTCTATCCATATCTTTATAAATTTTTCTTTTGTATGGTACATTTCATCCTCCATACCTATAGGATATACTATCACCTTATCTACAACCTCAACCAGTTCTTCGATATAATCAACAATATCTAAAGTGGGTGGCTCCCAAGCTTTCACATACAGCAATACTTCTCCAAAACTCTTATGTGCTATTGCTCGATCTTCAGATAAAGTATTACTACCTCCAACTTCAAAGATATTTTGACTCGATATATTCATCGTATCATTCATCACTTGTAATTTAAAAGTAGGGATTGCCCAACCTTGGACAGAATCATACAATCTTTTCAACTGACGTACCTCTTGTATATCTTTATATGATGAAGAGATAATATGTTCAGTCACTGTAGCACTCGTCGTAATCATTGGTTCATTCATATTTTTCAATATTAAGCTAACACCTTCTAAAGAAAAGAATGATTTTTTTAATGCATTTTTGTACCCAAGCGTGGCTATTCCATACATCACACACCGTAACAAAAGTGCATAAAACAATGTAGCCAAAGCTAAAAACTTCCACCACTGCCCAAGTTGCGAAGCATTGCTTATCATCTCTTCACTAAGTTTATCGCCCAGTCTAAAGTATTGACTACGTTCTATCAACTCTATAGAGGGTACTGCAGTTGGAAGAATTTCCCTCCATGGTAATGCCAAAGTATTTAAAAAACTATGAAATGTTTCTGGTGTAATGTGCAAAGTCGTACTCCATGCAAAAGCAATATCTTTTGTTATCACAACCCCAAGTAATGCAAGCAGTAATCCCAGAGAAAAGAACAGTGCTATAAATTGTGAACGTCTTATAATTATCCAATTTACAAGTAAAGGGTTTATTTTGAAGTTTTTTATATTTTTATCATCAATACCGGGGAAAAAATTTAAAATCTTTTCCATCCAATATGCTGGAGTTAGGTGCAGCAGCACACTTTTAGAGTTTTTAACTCTCAACATAGAAAAAAATGCCAGTACTATGCTAAACAAAGGCAAAAAAATAACCATTGCTATAAAATACACTACATTAACAGGTTCTTGTCCATTATAACTTAGTAAAGTAATCCCAGAAAGTAACCCAAGTATAAAAGCTATAATTACCAATAAAAATGTCACAACATAAAGATAGGAATAAATATCATCACTCAACAAAGGTTTTTTGAGATTATGAATATATCTATTTTCCCATGCTAAGAGCTGCTTAACTGGTTTTTTCTTAAACTTTGCATACTCTAAACCAAAAGCCCTTTGCTCTTCTCTTGTAGAAACATCATTTTGCAACAATACATACAAGTTCAGGTAAGATTTCAAATGCATTACACTTTATACTTTCTATTCATTTAATATCCTAATCTTATATGCAAGATTACATGAAATCCATACCTACATTTCTATTTTTGTGGTATTTGGATACCTTATCTTTAATTACATCACTAGTATACAAAAAATATGTTTAGGAGACTACCATGGAGAACAAGGAGAATTAATAAGACCTAAGCTGTTCCCTTTCATTACACATATATTGAATAAATTCCTTAGATTATTCAAAATACTCTTCAATAATTTGAGGGAAAATTTCAATCGTTTTTCTAGCCTTTTCTATTTTAGGCTCAAACACTTCTGATGAACTAGGAAAATCTTGAATAAATCCTTCATAGATAGCAATCTTATCTTCCATATGTGCTTTAAGTGCATCAAGTACCTTTTTCATATTTTCCTTGTCTGTGGCATATTTCATAAGAAGTTCAAACATACGTTTACGTGGGTGTATAGCCATAGAATCACCCGCTGCTAATGCAATGTCTTTTATGTCCCAACGAGATATATAGATACCAGAAACATGTGGAGCTATAAGCTTCGCATACAACGCCTCAGTATGAGAAGGATAATCTTTTAAATCTACTTCTACATCTGAAGCACATTGACCATCTGGTCCAAATGCAGGTGTACCATGAAAGTTTTGTACACTTATATTTTCAAAATCTTTTCTTAAATCATCCATCTTATTTATCTCCTATCAATAATGGGATATCATCCACATCAATTTTTGCATCAAACCATCTATTGGCTATGAGCATGATTTTAGCCACAACTAAAATATGGTCATCTAAAAATGCTTTATTTTCAAAAAGAGCTTCAGCATCGTCATCGAAACAATACCCATAGACCTTAGTGTCTCGTATTTCAATACAATCTACACGCCCTTCTCTCTTCGCACAATCATTCAGCCCTTCACAATATTGAACAGCCTTTTCTCCAAACTCTTTTTCTATCATCATCTGTCTCACTTTAGACTGTCCTACACTAGACATGGTGATAGCAAAGTATTCATCTTTGATGTTGAGAGCTATGGCAGTTGCGTTTAGTTTATTGAGCTTCATAATTTTATTAAAATATTTACGCATGTACCCTGTTTGAGCATTATAACCCAAAATGGTGCAAAGACCTGTATCAGGTTTTATCTCTTCTGGTTTCATTTCCTACCCTCTTTTTCATCTTCAAGAAGGGCTTTCATATCTAAAGCATTATTATGTAAAAAAATTGCCTCTTCTTCCTCTATTGTACATCGTGGGCATGTTTGTTCTCCACCTGTGTAGGTAAAGTTATTGCCACACTCATTACATCTTTTTATGTCAAAAGTTGCAAGTGTTCTTTGCGTGGGTTTAAAAAACTCTTTTATGTCAAACCCTGCTTGTAACTGTATGGCATCAGGTTCACACACATCATGACATAACCTACACTTCACACAAAGCATCGCATCAAAATTAATAAGTGAAAACTTACCATTACTCGTGAGTGCTCCTGTAGGACATATACGGTAACATATCTGACAATTAGTACAAGTATCATCCACAAACTTTTGAGAGGTAAAAGTGACTTCCTCTTCGGGTAAAACCTCAAAGGTAGGAGGAACTCCTGCACGCTTCAGTGTAGTAAAGAGTATCTTCCTTTTATCGGGTATATTTTTTTCTCGTATTTTAGAAATCGTTACCCTATCCAACTTAAAAGCATTCAACTCTTCTGCTTCAACAGCTTCATCAAAAGTTAATTTATGTTTTACCACACCTTTTAAAGAAGCAGACCCTAAAAAAGAACGTCTTGACAGCACCTCTTCTGAGTCTTTATCACAATTTTCAATCTTCTCCATGTTTGTCTCAAGTTGCTTATCTGAAAAGGAAGAAAGTACAAAGTTTGCTTCATCTATACGTGTATCTATTTGCTCATACAGTATACTCTCTACATCATAAGCACTCATGTCTAACGTTATAGTCTCTTCAGAGGCTAACGCCAAAGAAATAAAATGTTCTACACTAAGAACGGAAAGACAAGGCACATTCAACTTTGGCGATATAAGTCTTATTTTAGACTCTAAAAAGCTAAAGAAAAATTCCGTAGTAGAAAACTCAGAAAGAGAAAAAGCCTCTGTAGGACACGCACCTACACAAGCAGATGCTTCTACCCCAGTATTATTTGCAAATGATGGTAAGTTATCTAATATTTGTATAGATTCAGGACATGCATCCACACATTTTGTACACTCCGAGAACTTTGAAGTCGCACGTACACATGAACTAAGAGTTAAATGTAATTTCATTATGCCACAGGATTTCCACAGTAAGTCGCTAGTTTATCTGTAATATACTCGAAATCAGAAAGTAAGAACTCTAAAGTAACTTCAGACCCATCATGATATAAGGGTGTACGTGATTCACGTTTCGCATTGATGAGAAAGAGCGGCGTCCACTCCAAGAGGTGTTCTTTTAAAAATGCTCTTTGCACTTGATAAATCTCACAAAGAGCATCTTTATTATCTTCATTAAAGGCTTTTAAAGACGCTACGCAAAGCATATACATAAATTCAAGTTCCACACCGATATGATCAGGGCTTACAACCCTTGCTTCGTCTAGCTCAACTCTAAAATCTAAATCATTATACAATCTAAGCACAGGGTTATCACCACCTGATTCTATCATCTGGTCATCCCTTGTATAAAAAGATTCATAAGGTACAAGGTGCATTAAAAAGAGATTTGCAAAGTCAACATTATAGTACTCATTTATAAGATCATTACGTGAAAGTTCTGTACGCTTACTCCATGTCTTATAGTTAGGGAACAAGTCCAATAGTGCTTCATCATTTTCTAGAGTATCTAAAAAAGCATCATCTACTTCTAGCAACATAAGTCTTGAAATCAACCCATATATTGCTATACGGTTTTGTAACTCTATTTTTAGTTCTTCCATTTGATACGTTTTCTTTCATGTTGAATATTTGGCACTATACCACTTTCAAGATAAATAAAACGTAAAAGTCATTTATCTAAAAAATTGTATATTATTATAAGGACAGACTTACATGTTCTGTCCTAGTATAGGAAAATTTAGTTTTTTATATTCACCGCATATGCTTTGTCTGACAAAGGTACTGCTGGACGCTTAATGTGTTGAGGACGTCTAAGTGTATCATTACCATCAAGTGGACGAGTCAATTTATCTCGCCAAGCCTGATACACTTTCATGTTGTTCTCATAATTTACATAAATATCACCAATCACATCATCTTTGCCTGCAAGTTCCATAACAACTTTTTGGTGCCATGCATGGTTACCCGCAATTGGATCAGGATGTGAAGGGGCAACAGCATTTTGCCATGAACCTGAAAGTCCATCCCACCAAATGTTATCAAGGTCTCTATTGTACTCCTTAAACTGCCAAGAGTCTTTGTTCTCTTCCATTCCTGCGACAATACCTTGTGTAGGTTTCAATGTACCAATTTTACCATCCATAGTCATATCATACAGTGGAGCACCAAGTCCCATAACACCTAGTTTATGCTCAAATCCTGGGATATCCACAGCATTTTTAAGTTTCCATCTACCTGCGTGGTGTGAACAAGCAAGTACACCTGGCATAGTAGCTTCAGTCGGTACTGCCATTGCGATAAAATATCCAGATTCAAGTCCAGATACTGTATCTTGAATCGTTACTTTTACTGCATCACCACGTTTGATGCCAAGTTTTTTAGCATCTTCTGTATAAATCCACACAGGATTATGGTTTTGTGAAATCTCCATAAGGTGTTTAGAGTTTACTGAACGTGTATGAATATTGTATGGTAATCTAAATACAGTGTTCAATGCAAATTCATTCTCTTTTTGCATGAAGTCATGGTGTACTTGTGAAACAACATGCGTCATTTTCACTCTATCTTCTTTTGTTGTTGGGTAGATAGGCACAGCGTACTCTGGCCATTTCCAATCTTTAAACCACTCACAGTAAAAGTCTAGCTTTTTAGTGAGTGTATGGAAGCCTTGTACAAGCTCTCCATCTACTTCAACACCAATAGCTTTTTCTTTACCATGATCATCTGTAGCCATAAGGACACCAAACTCATCTTTAACAACCATAGACTCATCATACTCATGACCATGAGAGATGTATTTAGTTCCCACTTTTTTAAGTGGTCTCTCTTGTGGCTTAAAGATGTTGTCTTCTTCTAGCCATGTACCTCTATCTCTCATCATTTCGTAGTTAGGGTACTTTGAATTAGGATATGCAGCTTTTGCTGCTTTTCTAAGATTAGGAAGCTTATCAAATGCTGCTTGATACCACTCTGGAATCGTTACTGCTCTTGTAGGGTCAACTTTCGATGCCCAGAACTTTCTAACACCTAAAGAACCATCTGGGTCTACATGGTGTACCATGATATTTGCCCAGAATTCAACCTCTTCCCATACTTCACCAAGACCAGCTGCAATATGAGCTTCAAGTGTCGCTCTTGTTGGGTCTTTTGGTTTCCAGCCCATTTTTTCTAGTGCAACACGAAGTGCAGGGTTACGGAATGACAACCATCTTTTTGGCTCAGTTGCCTCAGAATGTTGGTCATGTCTTTCACCTGCAAGTCCTACAGGTAATATGAAGTCACAATACCAGTTAGTCTCAGACCATGTAGGAGAGAGGTTAAATGACATTTCAATTTTATCTTCTCTTTTAAGACATTCAATCCATCTAAATCCATCTGGGTTAATCCAAACCGGATTATACATACGAGGAATCCATACGGCTAACTTCTCAGGTACTTTAAGTCCTTTAGCGTTCCATTTAGCTCTCCACTCGTCATCTAAAAGTAAATGAGGCATAATATGACTCATCTCGTATGAAGAGAGTGGATATTCAGGTGGCCACGCAATTTCATTCCAAACATCTACTTTTGGAGGTCTTGCACCATTTTGAGTCGCTGCATCACCTTTACCATTAACTGAAATAACATGCCAGTGGTGTAGTCCTACTCCACCTTTGTCTCCAGCCATTGCACCACGAAGCACAAATGGTAAGAAAGCTGATCTTGCGATCATCCATCCACCTTTGTGACCGATTGGTCCTGCTCTCCAAATGTATGTTGCTACTCTTGCACCTGCATCGATGAACATATCATAAAGTTTCTCTACAATACGTTTTTCGATACGACACTCTTGGGCTACAAAATCAAGTGTATAAGGAGAGTACATTTCAGAAATCATAGTAATGAAGTCTTCATAACTATTACCCTCAGGAATAGACTTGATGTACTTTTTATCAAGAAGCACTTGAAGGTACTCTCTGTCTTTCATAAGGTGATCCCAGTTGACCCAGTTCTTCACAAAGTTGTGGTTTACAAGGTCTTCACCATTGATGCCTTTTTCGTTAAGAATACGGTTCGCTAGGTAAAGATACAGAGCTGTCTCTGTTCCTGGCCAACACGGTACCCATAGGTCTGCCATCCCAGCAGAGTTGGAGAGTCTAGGATCCATTACAACAAGTTTTGCACCTTTTTTACGTGCTTCAGCGATACGTCCTGCTGCTTGTTGAAAATAGTGACCTGCATCTGCCGCGTGAGAAGACTGAAGAAAAATAAGTTTCGCATTTGACCAATCTGGTGAGTTTCTATCATCATTGGACCATTGGATGGTTCCTTGTCTCGCACCTGCTGAACAGATGTTAGTGTGAGAATCATATCCGTCAAGGCCCATAGAGTGTGGTACACGGTGACCAAAACCATTTTCATTTGGACGTCCTACATGGTACATGATTGACTTTTTAGAAATCTCATCACCCACTTTAAGTGTATCGTGCATTTTTTTACCGATTTTCGCCATCGCTTCATCCCAAGTGGTTCTTACCCACTTACCTTCACCCCTCTTACTTCCAGGAGCTCTCATGAGAGGGAAAGGGATACGATCTGGATCGTACATCTGTGACTGAGTTGCATAACCCTTCGCACAGTTTCTACCACGAGATCCTGAGTGAAGTGGATTCCCCATAAATTTTTTAACAGCCAACTGTCCACCAGCTTTATAGGTAGAAAGATCTACCCATGCAGTCAAACCACATGATGCTTCACAGTTAGAACAAGAAGTTGGTACAAGCATATACTCTGTTGCTTTTATCCCATCAGGATTATCTTCACTTTGTACACCATGTCTTAATGTACCTCCACGCTTCCAATCTTCTCCACTAAGCTCAGTAAAACTATCCCACTCTGATAATGGAGGATAAAAATCCAATGATTTTGGTGTAGGCGTAAACTTTGTCTCCGCTTGTGCAGGTGTATCTGCCAGTGTTTTAAATACTCCTGCTGCAAGTGTTGCACCTGCTACTGAATATGCTGTACCTTTAAGAAAAGATCTTCTACCTTCGATAAAATTATTTATATCGTTTTTCATTGATTTTGTCATGCTTATCTCCTCCTTAACTTAATGGCAATAATTGTGGAATTTTAAGCCATACATCTTTTACAATGAATAGTCCAACAAGTGCTGAAAGTGCTGCAAATTTAAGCAACGTACTATTTTCTGATTTTAAATGACTCATTCCTATAAAAAATGGAATAATAAATGCTAAAACCATACCTATCCAAAAAAGTACATTATATGTACCACCTGAGTGTATAAATGCTAGTACTGCTTCTGATTCTGCTGATTTGAAAGAGAAAAAATACTCAGACATATACATAGCAAAAGAGAAGAACACAGAAACGGTAAGTACAAGTGCTAAATCTTTAACTGCTTCTTTGCTCCATGAGCTAGAAACAAATATAAGTACTGCTGCTCCAGCCATAAGTGCTGCCCACATCATCTGCATGATTTCAACAGGGGCAACCCATAATTCACGTGCAGCAGACTGAGCCATGATAATTGCTGTATACATCGTTACAGGAAGTGCTAAAAATACAAGAAAAGGCATAATCTTTTCATACAATCCTGCATTATTTCTACCAAACTTAGTCAAAAGACATCCCTTAAATGGAACTCCTGGAAATCTCGTGCCTATACCAATAGCCAAAAGTATAGTAATTAACACCAAAAAAAGTGATGCTAGCCATGCTCCCACTGTAATAGATGACGTCCAGTGAGGATGCGTAAATATATGTATCATTCTGTATGGCTGGTGTAAGTCAATAAGTGTAAAAAACAAGAAAACATTGAGTGCAATAAATGCAATCAATGGCATAACCCATTTAAGATTAGGCATATCATCATTTTTATGTCTAAACCAAAGGAAAGCCGCTAAAAATACGACACCCGTACCGATACTTTTTGCCCACATATTTACAGTGATGATACTACCCCAAACAATACCCTGAATAGGCACATCAAGTGTAACAACCGCTTGTGTTGCGTGAATTGTACTCTCTACCATATTAGTGACCTCCTTCTTGCTCGTGTGATTGCTCAGATGTTGCTGACTCTATCAAACTACTGTTATCAAGTCTATCATGTCCAACAAATGGTGCTAAAAATCTATCTAAAATGCCATGGTTTTTATCACCAACGTGTTCTAAATGTGTAATATTATTAAATAGGTTATACCCTTCTATTCTCTGGTGAGCTAGAGGGTTAAGTGTCTGGTTACCACCACCAACATAAAAGTGTGTAGGAGTTGTGTGTTTTTCAGGTTTACGAACTTGAACCGCACCTTTATGTTCCATGATGTAAAGTGAAATATTTGAATGGTCATCTTCAAGGTCACCAAAAATATTTGCTTCAACAGGACAAGCAACCACACAAGCAGGCATCATACCAGACTCTATACGGTGAGCACAGTAAGTACATTTATCCGCTGTGTTTGTTTCTGGATCCATATAAATTGCTCCATAAGGACAGGCCATCATACAACCCGCACACCCAATACATCTGTCACTATCGATGTTTACAATACCATTTTCAAGATAATGTAATGCCGATACGGGACAAATACGCTCACAGGGAGCTGATTCACAATGATTACAACGTAATGGGGTAAAAGACCTTCTTGTATCTGGGAATGTACCTAAGTCAATGTATTTTACACGTAATCTCCATGTGCTAAGTGGCACTTCATTCTCCACTTTACACGCAATCTCACAACCTTTACAACCCATACATAGGTTAAGGTCAACTAAGAAACCTAACTTCATGCTTCCTCCTTAATTTTTGTTATTCATGTACATATTTAACGATAAACTCCCATAAGTCTAATTAATCATGACTATAGAAATACATTGATTCATGTTATATTATTTCAAATTAAATCATGATGATTTCGCTAATGTTTATCCATTATATAGATGATTTTTCCCAATATATATTAAATTCATCAAATTAAGTGATTCATTCTATTTATAATACTTTTGTATTTTTTACTCTAACAATGTTTTTAAAATCTTTGTCATGCCTTTTTGTGCCGATTCTAACACTTCAATATCTTTTTCATTACCTATGTTCATTGAGGAGACCCAATTATAAACAGATGGGAAAGCCATATGCATTACATTTTCACTCTTCTTCTTACTTAAATATAAAGAACATGGAGCAAACGCACCCGCTTCAGGTCTACTTTTCGCTATGGTATAAATCACTGGCAATTTACAAATAGAGTAAACTTCATAAAAGTCATACACTTCATACTTCTCTTCTTCAAATTCATCTCCTAGGTTATTAAATCCTGCAATAACAAAACCATTTGGAGCCAGTTCTCCTTCAAATCCCATCTTAAACTCATCTAGTTCATCTTCCCACTCTTCTTCATCCATCTCCATATTAAAGTGTGTGACCAATTCGCCTTTTGCTTCTTGTGTGGTATAACTTGGACGTGAAAATGTACCTTTTGGCATAGCATTTTGTAGGGTTTGTCTTACAAGTTTACGCAGTGCCAATAAGGTTTTATCATCCTTCGGTGCTTGCATGATTTTAGCCATTGCCTCCGAGGTAAGCGAAGCTATAGAGATACTTTGTTCACCTTTTTTCGTATAAATAGACATACTCATCGGTGCAAATAATCCAATATTTGGATATTTTTTTACTAATTCTAGTACTGATTCTTTTTTATAAAAGGTAAAAAGGTTATACGTCTCAAAACCCGATTCTTTAAACTGTTTCATAAAAGGGGTATTCATATCTCTATTTGCTGAGATAGTAAACCCTGCCTTTTTAAATGCCTCTTCTATGGTTTTTGGTGTGATCTTTCCATCTACATTCTCAGAACGTATAATTTCAATATCACTGTTCTTACTGTTTATCACTTTTTTCACATCATGATTAATGGCTTCTTTTGCCACTGTTGTACTTATTGCCAATGATACAACAATCATACCTGTTATTAACAATTTCATCTTCTTATCCTTTATATATTGATAATTAACTATAACTTTAAAATGTAAAAAATATGTAAATATCTTATCTGTACCTAGGGTTGCACATAACTATAGCCTTGAAGTTTTCGTTCTATGATTTCTACAATACCCGCTGTAGCAAAACCAATATCATCTAACAAATCTTTTTTCTCAATATGCAACGTTCGCATCGTATTACCACAAGCTATGAACTCTACATCGTACGTCATAAGTGCTTCAATACGTTTACGTATCTCTGCGTCCCCTTTTTTAAGTAGAGACTTTAGTCCTTGACCATAGGCAACTATCACTACTTCTGTGTTTTCAGGTCTATAAAACTTCATCACATTATTAATCGTACTGATAATGCGATTGACCTCTTTGGTATCTGCACTGGCAATAGAAAATATCAGTTGTCTTGGGTTATCTATGGCTGGTTTAGGTTTTGCAAATTCTGTTTCCGCCCAAGTGCTTCCCAAAATCAATACACATACTATGAAAATTCTTATCATTTTTTATCCTTTTTTATTTTTACTTCTTCAAGTATCTCTAAGAAGTTCTTTTTATCCCAAGCCCCTGGTATCTGCATAATCACATCAGTATTTTCATCTATAAAAATAAATGTTGGCGTTAATTCTGCTTCTAACCCCAGAGGTAATTTTTGTTTAGAGACATCTATTTTAATTGACACAAAATCTTTTTGTAACACATCTTGTATAGCTTTATTGCTTAGTACTTTTGTCTCCATTTTTCTACAATAGTGACAGGTTTCACTCATGGCTTTTATCATGATGATTTTATGTTCTTGTTTTGCTTTTTTTAATGTCTCTTCAAACCCTTTATATGTTTCACTTATCTCTTTTTCTATGGTATGGTCAAAATCATATAAATATTCACCTACTTCATCAAGTTCATCTTCTGTGATTTTTCCTTTTAAACTTGGCATAGTCTTAAAATGCTTCATCACATCATCCAAACATACAGACTTGTCTCTATCTGGATGTAAAACATAATCACTCATAAAAGCTATTACTTCCATGCGATGCATGTCATTATCTCCTCGTGGATCGCCAATACGCTGCTTTAATCTGTAAGAGAGTTGGTTAAGTGTTGGTGCTTTGAGATTTAATAACGTATTATTTTTGTCCAAAAAGTTTACTTTTAATGTGGACATATCTATAAATGGCTTATGACAAGAAAGACACTTTTTCTCAAAAACTTTTTTGCCCTCATTTGCACAGAGTAATCCATATATCAAAACGATAGCTAACAGTATTTTCATTCTTCCTCCTCATCATACATTTCTAACTCTTGATAGGCATCAAATACATTGCGACTATGTAAAATATCATAGAGTTTCATCTCTTTATACTGAGGCATTAAAACTTTTTTTGTTACAGCTTCCATTGAAACATCATTATCCAAGGCATTTTGTACCTCTTTTTTCATAGTAACTAAATACTCTTTTAAATGTTTAGTGGCATTTGCATCGGTCATATACCCATGCCCACCAACAATGATTTTAGCATCTAGGACATCAATGTCATGCAAAGCTTTGAGTGACCCTAATAAAGAACCATCTCTTAGTGATGTAAGTCTGTCATTAAATACCAAATCACCTGCGAAGACTAGTTTATATTCTGGCATGTAGACTATCAAATCACCTTTTGTATGGGCTATAGGTTCGAGTTGTCTAATCTCAAAGTGTTTTGTCCCAACTCTAAGACTAAGGTTACTCTCAACGATTGTATCTAGTTTAACGATGGTTGTTTTGCCAAAAAGTACCTTACCAAGCACCCTTTGCATACGTGTTTCCATACCATTAAAAATATTTTGTTCATACGTCCTTGGACCTATCAACAAAGCACCTTTACTCTTATAAAAACTGTTACCTAACCAATGGTCATCATGGTCATGTGTATTAATGACATATTTTACGGGGAGTTTTTCGATTTTTTGCATCTGTACATATGCTTGTTCGGCATAATCATAAGTAGGTCCACTATCTATGACAACGAACCCTGCTTTAGTTTGGACAAAACATGTATTGACCATATTGCCTCCATTCTCTTTAGTGATGTTCTCAAGTTTACCAAAAAAACAATGCACTCCCTGTGCAAGTTTTTGAGGTACAAGATTGTACTCAAACGCTTGCAAAGACGAAGAGATTAAAAACAAAAGGAGAACATATTTCATCTTCATCCTAGAACATATAGTTAAATTCTAAACGGAACTCATCATATGACCAATCTGCTTTATAGTCAGTAAGACTACCTGGTTGAAGAATATCATCAGCTGCTGCAACATGACCATAACGCATTCTCATTTGAAGATTTTTTGTAATATTTGTCCATGTATCAATATGGATAACCGTACTGTCTGATGGTACATTTTTAGTATCATCAAAATCCTGAATAGCATAACGAATACTTGCTTTCCATGTTGAGTTAAATTTATATACTGCTCTTGCCATGATAGTTTCAGTATTGGCAAACCAATTATACTGAGCCATAGCTCTTGTAAAACCACCTGTAGGGAACCCTCTCCATGGGGCAACGATGTCTGCATCATCAGAGACTTTTGAGTATCCAAGTCTAAAGAAACCTTTTTTGTTAGGCATAAGAAGGTCAAGTCTTCCATTAAATAAACTCGAATCCAATGAACCATTTACCCCTGCACTATAACCTGTAAGATCTCCACCAAGTGCATTGCTATCACCTGCTATAACACCACCACCATCATCAAGTTGTATAAAATGACGGATACCTGGTCTTACTGTCCAACCTGAACCTGCAAGAGGAATCTTATAGTGTGCTTCTATCACAAAATCTTGTAATACACCAGGAATTTGAAGATAACTAAACGTTGTATCTAAATTTTTAATATACTGTGTTCTAATATCTGCAAGATACATATTATTGTCTGGACTTACCCCTGCAGCTACAAAGTTATCATAACTTAGTCCTCTGTGTTTACCAGCATCATCATTATTATTCCAACTCTCACCATTTTCATCTTTAAATGTAATCACATCATGGCCATCTTCATGATCTCTTAGTTTTTGACTACCAAACCATGCCAATCGTAACTTAGTTTTCTCTGCTACTTTAATAGCGGCACTTACACCATCAAATGTATTTGGAATCATCTTTGTATCATTTGATTTTGTAAAGACAGATTCATAGAGTTGACGACCTGCTTTAATATCAACAGTTCCATTGTTATATTCTACAAAACCCTGACCTAGTACATGCATACCAAAACCACCACCTGTGGCTACTTTAAATCGGCTAAAGGTATCCTTTCCTGATTTTGCAAGTCCTATATCTGCTTCATCTGGTCTCCAGAAAGTTGGACTCATCGTTCCATAATACCCTAACGTAAAGCTAAAGTTTTTATAGGCTGCAGATTTATAGATAAGGCTTCCACCTAAACCCATATTTTTGTTTGCATCATTGTTTGCACCATCAGCTGCCCATTGCCAATAAAAGGTATTGGATCTTAAGCGACCATAAAATACACCCTCTGTAAACATTTCATGTATACTATTTGCTGTACCAGGTAAAGTATGATACTCCACAACCATATTTCCTTTTAATGTTCTTTTTGGCTTATCTATTTTTACAGGAGAAACAATAGTCATTTCTGGTTTTACAATATCACCTCCAGCCATCAGGACTGTACCTAAAAGCATTGTAGCAGTCGCCACACTCAACTTAATTTTTCCTTTATTCATTTTATACCCCTCGTTTGTTATTCATACTTATAAATTTATGCTAAAATTAAACTGTGATAAAATCACAACCATGTGTGCCTTACCCCTTAAAGAAGAGATTATCAATGTATTCAAACAAAGAGGTAAGGCACGGTTTTTCTAGCAAGTAGCACCTTTTACCGGACATCCACAATCCATATCTAATACTTTGACATTAGACTCTAATGGTATGTCAATTACTTTTTTCTTACGTATATAGTCACTTACAACCTCATAGACTGGTCGTATTGCTTTTTCATCTAGGTTTTCCCCTACGTTTTGCAGGTTACCTCCCCATGATGAAACTCTATAAGTCTTTTTCATGTCAATGGGTTTACCTCCTATCATAAAGTCTGAAATACGTTTACCTGATGGAGCAGATATCTTAATGCTATAACTCGCACCTGTAAGTCTACTCATGTCACCACCTTGTTGTAACAGTGGATTGGCATTAAACACGTTATCTGCGATATCTTCCATAAGTTTAAATATTACCTCACCTTTGAGGTCAAATGTATAGACTTCAGGATAGGTAATTGCTGTCATTTCATAGACATTATCTTTTAGTATCGGGTCACCTGGGAGTACAGTTGTACCCCATCTATACCCAGGGTTAAAGTTGATGTCACACTTCATCTCATCTTGAATAGCCATTCCTATGAGTGAGTCAAATGTAGAGTAGAAAGTATCTCGTTTATAAAGTAAACCTTTGGTTGTTCCTAGAACTTCATTTAACTCTTTGTTGTAAGGTTTATACCATTTTTCTACCAAGTCAACACCAGCTTTATCTGCAGGGATAAGATTAGAAGCCACAGGAATAAGTTTAAAGTTATACCCTGCTACTTTTTTATCTTGAATGTCTATATCTAATCGGCTGATATATTTACCATGACTGCCAGAGATAAGAATAACGGTATCATTGACTATAATGGGTTCAGGGCTAGGGTCATGTGTGTGACCACTCAATATAAAGTCAACACCCTTTACTTTTTTAGCTAACTCTTGATCTACAGAGAATCCATCATGACTAAGCACTACGATACAGTCAACTTTTTTCTCTTTACGAAGCATATTTACATACTCTTGTAATGACTCATGACGCAGAGCAAAACTCCAACCTTCTGTAAATCTTTTAGGATTTGCTGTAGAGGTAAAAGGAAAAGATTGACCGATAATACCTATCTTTGCTCCACCTATCTCTTTTATCGTATAAGGAGGAAAGATAAGCTCTTCAAACTCATCAGAAAAAGGATCATTATCTATGACATTTTGAGAGATAAATTCTCCTTTTAACTGTCCAATGAGTTCATGCACACGTTCTTTACCATAGGTAAATTCCCAATGCCCTACCATGACATCTACACCCAAATAGTTTTGAGCATCAACTATCGCTTCACCTCCTGTTTTAAGTGCAACAGCAGTTCCTTGCCAGGTATCTCCAGAGTCAAGAAGAAGAACATTTTCTTTTCCTCTTTCTTTCTTTACATGATCAATAATAGGTTTCATATGTGCAATACCACCCATCTTTCCAAACTTTTTAGCAAGCTCAGTAAAATCATTATGCGTATCAAAATATGCATCTAAAGTACCTGGTTGGATACCGTAATGTTTTTGAAATGCTTCACCACAAATAAATCCAGGAGTACCTACTAAATTTTTAGCAGAAATTAACGTAGAAGGTTCTCTCCAATAAAGCGTCTTTAAATGTGCATGCATATCACAAATATGAAGTATAGTTGCTTTACCTTTAGGCTCAAAAGCAACCACATCTGAAAAAGTTAATTTTGAAATGCGTTCTTTTACACCTTCACCTGCAAAAAGATTTGTTCCCCCTACAGCACCTAGGAGTCCTAGCGAAGCTGCAATTTGAAGGAAGTCTCGTCTGTCTATTTCCATGGAGTACCCCTTATCTTTTTAAGCCAGGTATGGCAATTTTTTTATTTTTCTCTTTTGCAAGTGTCGCGATGTAAACCTCGAGTGCTATCATCTCTTTGGAGCCAATAGGAATGACTTTAAGCAAAGCATTGTTCATACATCCTTGAAATCTTCTTTGTGGTGTTCGAAGACTAGACTTCGTCATACGATACGCTGGCCATGTACCTGCAACTGCAACTTCACCCAAATCTGGTAAAGGCTGTGTTCTAAGTACTAGACCAACAATATCAGCTGAGTGACATGAGTTACAAGAGAGTCCTCTTCCTCCACGAGCAGTCATATAGGTTATTTTACCTAGCTCGTAAGATGCTTTTATATGTTCATCTGCTTCCACATCTATGTTAACAAGTTCATCATTTGCCAAAGATTTAACATACGCAAGCATAGAAAACATTTTTCCAGACTTGAGTTTTGTTTTTTCTTTGCCTTGTTCTACCTGCATTGCCTGTATCACTTGGTCAATCCCCACTACATTTCCAAGTTTTTTAATATATCTAGGGAAACCAGCGATGTATTTGGGTAAATCTTTCTCTGACACTTCAAGAAATTTAGCCAAAGCTTCTTCTCCGCCTAAAGATTCTTCAAATATCTCTCCACCCTCTTCAACATAAATCTCAGCAGGGTTGTTTTCTAACATTTCTTTATACATCGCTCTGTCTGCGTCGCTCATAGCAAACTGCTCACCCGCATTAAGCTGAAGCATTGATATCGTACTCAAAAAAGCTAATGATAATAATACTTTTTTACCTGTAAACAGGATTCCGTTTCTCTTCATCATAACTTATCCTTTTGGTTTAAGTTTTTTACTCTTAGAGTTTTTCTCACCTGTATTATCTGTATAATCAACAGTGATTTTTCCTTTTCCTGGCACTTTCATGTTGACTGAGAAATAAGGGTTGGTCGAAACTGTCTCCCATACTTTCATACTAGTAAAAGGTTTCCCATCAAGTGAAAAAGTAATACTATCTATATATTTAGCAGGTTTAATTTTTCCTGTTTTTTTGTCTTTTCTTGTGCCTGTTTCCATTGGATGTATGACAATAAAGTCAACTTTAATTACATCTCCCACTTTAAACTTTTTAGGTTTAAATTTAATCATCGATTTTCTAGCTTCTGCCATTTTTGATCCTTTAATATCTTTTAATTTTTATAACGCGTGTTTCTCATTTAAAGGTTGCCATCAACCACATCCACCAATAGTTACTTTTACGGGTTTAGCTGCTCTAAGAAATGAACCATCACTTAACTCTACAAGTGCCACAACATCTTGTGTGCCTGCAAGCTTAATACGTGTTGCAAAATATCCTTTTGCATTCATAGGGGTGAGCATTATGTCAGCAGATCTTGCATTACCATTTTTTGTTGTAAGTATATGAATAGCTTTAACATAGTCTGCATCAGTCATAGGGCTTTCAACGTTAATTTTTACAGGTACAACAGCACCATTTTCTGCAATCTCAGGTACTGTAAGCTTTACCTTATCGCTATCTGTCACTGCTTTCCCACCAGTAATTGCTACTACTGCTGCATCATACGTTAAAACATTTCCACCTTTTGGTGCATCTTTTGCTAAAAGTGCCGAAGGGCTTGCTACTGCTGCTACTGCTGTAGCTGCACAAATACTTTTTATAAAATTTCTTCTTTCCATTCTATTTATCCTTTTTATTTTTTCGTTTTATCAGACATCACATATGCCGTATAATCACAAATTTCTTGTTCATTAAACAGACCTGTTGTTAGGTTAACTGTCATGTGTGTATTTGCATTATCTACTCTTGGATCTGCTATTTTTTGATAAACAAACTGAGCATCTCTGACTTTAGTATCAATAAACATGCCTTTATAGTTAACTAAACTAGGTCCAATGTTTCCAGCTCCCTTAGAACCTTCTATATCATGACACGCTACACAGTTACCATACTGTTTAGGCTTTTTCATCACTTTTCCATCTTTTCCTGTTTTTTCCACAAATTTAGCAAGTCCTTCTGGTAGTTTACCTTTTGCTTTTTTGCCATTAAGATTGTGAAACATAAATTCGCCTCTGGCAATTGCTTTTGGGTCATTTAAGTCACAACTCTTTGGCATAGTGTATTTTGTAGCCTCAGGGAACAAGTCTTTTTCTATCATTTTTGTTGCCTCTGGCATATCATATGCTTTTGTCAAGTCAGTGGCATCTATGACTGATGATGTCGAGAAAAACAATGTTGCAAGAGCAAGATATTTAATTTTTGTTTGCATTCACACTCCTTTTTATTTTGGATTCGATTGAATCATAACAATAAATTGTAAAAAAAATGTAAAAATATAAATAATATCTTATAAGTTTATGAAATGTATTAAAAAATGTATTGAAATGTAGTACCTTTATTTACTTCAGAACTAACATGTAAAAGTATATTTTCTTCATTAATAATTTGTTTAACTATATTAAGTCCAATCCCAAACCCACCTTTTGCCTCATTTTCTCTATAATATCGTGAAAATATTTTATCAATATCTTTAATCCCAACCCCATAATCTTTCACACTAAAAATAACTTTATTTTTTTCTCTATAAAGTGAAATCTCAATCTTACTCTCTGCTAAACTATACTTTATTGCATTAGAGAGCGTATTATCTACAATACGTTGTAGTTTTGTTTTGGAAAATGTATACTCTAAAGGTGTTGTTATATTTGTCTCTAGTTGAATATCTTTCAGGTTGGCTATTTCTTTAAAATAGTCTACACGATTTTGGATAAACTCTCCCATAAATATATTTTGTGCTTTATGTTCAACTCTTCCTTGCTTAACAAGATAATTCATATCATCATAAATAGTAGAAAGTGTTTTAGCTGCAGATTTTATTCTCTGTAAATACTTATTATTACCAGATTTATTTTGAAATAAATCTACATTAAGGTTAATGATGCTCAAGGGGGTATTTATCTCATGCATAGAATCTTTTATAAAATTATCTAGTTGAGTATTGAGTTTTTCAAAAGGTGCGGAGAAATTTCGCAGTAATAAAAAGGAAAAAATAAATAAGGTTATCACAATAACAATCATTGTTATTGTCGCTAAAAAATAAATATTATTAGCAGTATGTTCAGTAGAAATTAAAAGATACTCTGCTGAAAAATAATATCCTGAAGGTAATTTATAAATGTAATAGTGCTGACTACCTTGTACATGGAAGCCAAGCGTAAAAGATAAGGGTTTAAATTCTAGTGTAGAAAAGAGTACTTGATATTTATCATCATAAAGTGCAGATTTATATTTTTTATATCTTGGAAAATGATATATCTTGTCATTATTATCATAACGTTGCATGTCATTTATGACCATTTTTGCTTGTGTTTTAAGAGAGAGCTTTACCTTTGCTTCATCTATTTGCAAAAGAAGCAAAACATATATTACTAAAGGTACTATAAGTAACACCGCTATAAGTACCGTATAAATAAGAGCATATTTCTTAGCAAACTCTTGAGTATTAAAGATCAATACTATATCCCACACCATGTACATTTTTTATAAAATCTTTATCAAGTTTTTTCCGTAAGTTTCCTACTTGTACACGTATATTAGATGTATCTACCCACTCTCCCCAGACCTCTTCCCAGAACATCTCAAAGCTAACCACTGTACCTCTTTGTTTAATGAGAAGTTCTAATATCTTTGTTTCTGTTTTAGAAAGGATAATGCTCTCATTATTTAAAGTGAGTTTCATTTTCTTCACATGATAAGAATACCCAAAAGGTAATTCTATCTTTTCTTCACTAGAAAAAAAACACTGTTGTTTGATAACTTGTTCTATACGCAACTTCAACTCTGCTAAGTCAAAAGGCTTACGTATATAATCACAAGCTCCAGACTCATATCCCCTACTTAAATCATCTATATCTGTTAAAGAGGTTATAAAAATTGCTGGTATTTGATTGTTATCCCTACGCAGTTCTTCAAGCATTTCAAAACCATTTTTTTCACCTGGTACTTTCACATCTAAAAGAAGCAAATCATAAACTGTCTCATAGATAGAGTCATAAGCTTCTTCTGAGTTTGTAAAACATTTTACCTCATACCCACTGTCTTCTAAAAACTCTCTCATACTAAGTGCTAATACCGTTTCATCTTCTAGTATAAGTATTTTCATCTTATCTCTCCTATCTTTTTCTCTTTATGTGAGTTATCTAGCACTATATCTATAAGTTCACTCTTACTATAATTGCTCAATATTGCCCGTGCTTCTGCTTCTAAACTCAACTTGTCTTCTGACTGCAGTTTGGGTAAAAGTGCTATGAGGTTTTTATCAAACTTAGTCCGAAAACTACCATAAGGATGTTCCCATGCATCCACCACGTTTTCTATGTCTTCATTTGAGAACTGTGTAAAAAAAGAAATGCTTTGGTTCTCTTTTTCATATTTCTTTAATGCATCTGAAGATATTGCCAAAAGATACACACCTATCTGTTTTTTCTTTCCATTATACATTGGTTCATAGACATACAATGTCTTATCTTCATGGACATAATTTTTAGCTAATAACTCTTCCCAGTCTAACATTTCCACTTTATCTATAAGTTGTTGATTAAAATTTTGATTTGAAACAACATACCCATGCAAAAGAGGAAAGTCTCTCATAAGTTCTGCTTGCTCTAGGTATTTTTCATCCATTAATGCAAAAAGTTCAATGCCTTTTTTCCTTAATTTACTTGCAAATTCATCTATAAATGTAATCACTTCCAAGTAACCCAAAAGATCCTCTCCACTACGTATAGGTACTGTTGTCTTAAAGCTAAGTAACCTTCCTGTTTCCACACCTACTTTGGGCTCGTTATTTTTGTTAAGTGTATCAAGGTCATCTCTAAACCACCAAATAGGCATCCCCTCAAAACCTTCATTCCAACTCCGTGCAAAAATAAAAAAATCAGGGGTCAACACCTGTAAGCGTAGAGATTTTAAATGTGTATATCTTTTAAAACGATTTGAAATATTGGAAAGTATTTTATAGCCCTTACTTTCATCATGTAAACTGAGTGCATTTTTAAGTTCTCCATCTTCAGAAAGTGCCATAGAGAATGACAGCAAATTTACCTTTTCATAAGCAAGACCTACTCGAAAACTTTTAACAACTTGGTCACTCAAACCTATCAGTCTTGTTTTACTATCCTGTTTAAGAAAAAAAAACAATGTTATAAAAAGAACAATAAGCAAAAAAAATACAGTATAGAGTGATGTTGAATTAAAATAATGCAAAATTTCAAAACGTTTTTTAGTACTTTTCACTATAATCCCTTAGGTATTTAAATATATGATTATACATTTAATTTATATAACTTTTACACTGTTTAGTTATAGTAAGAAAAAAAGGATAAAATGATGTACAAAATAATTTTGCTTCTAATTACCTCCCTTACACTTCTTCTTGCAGAAAATTCTTCATCTAAAGTTGTTTATGATTTGACTACGAAAAATATAAAAACTTTTGAACTCAAAATCTTAAAAGCCATCGTATCTAACAAAGCATACTTTGAGAGTAAGCTAAAAGAACTTGATGTCACAGTGGTCATACATGGAGGAGCCTACAAATACTTCATTCAAGACCTAAAAAATACAAAATATAAAAATGACACGACACTCTTAATGCACTATGATGAGTTAAAAAAACGTATTAAATCCATGTCCGACACTTATGATGTAGAGTTCCTCATGTGTGGAGTAGGCATGTCCAAACATGGACTTACTACTAAAGACATAGTAAATTTTGTTAAAATAATTCCCAACTCTACTATAGGACTTATTAATAGACAAAATGAAGGTTATGCATACATACCTATAGGTGATTAGATAATAGAGTCATAAAACACTAAAAAATTATGTACATCTTATAATTGCTACAGGATTCTTAAATATTAAAAGAAAATGTTGAACCTTCCCCTTCTTTACTTAAGATACAGAGTTTTGTTTGGTGAAGTTCAAGAATTGTTTTAACAATTGCTAGCCCCAATCCCATAGAATTATCCCAAGATTGTGTATCTGTACGATAAAATTTCTTAGTCACTTTATCTACCTCTGTTTTCTTTATCCCCACACCTTTATCAATGACTAAAACATCTGTCTCTTGAATATCAATGATGACAGCATCTTTTGAATACTTTAAAGCATTTTCAACAAGGTTTTTGAGAACTACTTCTATTAGTGTTCTATCAGCTTCTACTTCTCTTGACTTTCCTACAAGATGAATTGTCCTATCTTTATACGCTTCTTCTAGGCTTTGTTTAACCTCATTGGCTAAATGATATATGTCAAATTTACTCTTATATACATTTGCTTCTTTACTCTCAAATTTATTCCACAATATAAGACGTGCCAACAATGTTTCAATTTTATTGCCATTATTATAAATTTTCGTTAAAAACTTCTCTTGTAAAGGTTTAGGAATATTTGGGTCATCCTGCAATGTTTGAGAATACCCCATTATCGAAGCTATAGGATTTCTAAATTCATGTGCAATAGCAGAAATCATATCTGCACGTTGTCTATTTTTCAATTTCAACTTTGCATTATAACGTTGCTTAATATCTTCACGCTTTTTTGCACCTTTAAGAACCTTTATCAGGTTTTGATTAATCTCTTCAAATTCTGAAATATAAAAATGTGTTTTATAATCAATTTTCTCTATTTTTTCAAGGTTTTTTAGATATTTGTTAATGGTTGAAAGCTCTTTTTGTATCTTTTCAGCCCCACGATAAATGAAAAAAATGAAAAATGAAAAACCTAAAGTAAGTAGAGTAATAGCGATAAATGCCTCATCTTTATGTGGAATAAAATAGAGAAATAATGTAGAAAATATTACAAGAAAAGCAACAGCGATAGCGATAGATTTTGCCATAATATAGTCTTTAAAATGAGGACGAGTAAACATTATTTATACTATTCCTCCACTTCATTCAAATACTCTAAAAAATCATCCGCTTTAAAATATCCCACAATAGATTCTATGATTTCTTTATTCTCCTTCAAAAAGAAAAAAGAGGGAATATTACCGTCAAAAGTTGGTAAATATTGTATAGCTTCTTTATCTGAACGTTTCACAGAGACCAAAATATATGATTTTAGCTTTTTTTGTATCCGTGCATCTGTAAGGGTTCTGTTTTTCATTTTTTTACACCATCTACAGCTGTCCTCCCCTACCATCACAAGAATATCTTTTTTCTCTTTTTTTGCCTTCTGTAATGCTGTTTCAATATTTAAATACCATGATAAACCCGATATAGTTGTCATCGTATCACTTTTGTGTTCATGCTTTCCACTGCTAGCCAAAACAAAAAGATTAAAGACCATAAAAAAAAGAAATATAGTTCGTTTACACATACTATTTTTCCATCTTTTTTTCAACATCACCAATATATGATGTAAAATCTAAAACATCAAAATAACCTAATATATCTTCTAAAAGTTCTTTATTTTTATTCATAAAAAAAATAGTAGGTACCCCTCTAACCTCAGGCAAATGTTTCATAGCATCCTCATCTTCTCTCATTACTTTAACAAGTATGAATTTTTTAAGCCTCTCTTCAACATTTTCATCCAAGAGCGTACTCCCTTTCATTTTTTTACACCATCTACAATGTTCACTCTCTACATATACCATTACACTTTTATTTTCTTTTTTTGCCAGCACGAATGCCATGTCCATGTCTTTCACCCAATCAAGAGAAAAAAGTGACCCAGTAAATACTAAGAGTATTAACATTAGTTTTAACATTATAAATACCTCTATTTAAAATTTTGAAGTAATGCTTTAAATACTTCATAGAGTTTTTCAACTTCTGCTATAGAAGTACGCTCATTAGGTGCATGAATAGTATCGTTGATTACCCCAAATTCTACAACATCAATTCCAAATGCACCCATGAAACGTGCATCACTTGTACCTCCAGCAGTTGAGAGTTTCGTATTTACGCCAGTTACATCTTCTATACTCTGAGTAAGAAGTTTAACCACTTTGGAGTCACGTGTAGTTACAAAAGGATAGGAACCTTGAGTAATTTCCAAACTATAGTCTAAGCCTGCAAAACATGTATCTATATGGACTTTAACCTCTTCTTGTGTGGTTTTTGTGGAGTTTCGTACGTTAAACATAAGCTTAAGTAAACCTGGTGTGACATTTGTTACCTCCATACCTCCACGTACATCTGTTATAACCATTTGACTTGGTGAAAAATCATCATCACCATTATCAAGGTTAATACCTGCAATCTTTTCTAAGATAGGAGCTATTTGATGTACGGGGTTTATCGCTTTTTCAGGGTAGGCAGCATGCCCTTGTTTCCCTTGTATAGTCAAATAACCGTTAATAGATCCACGTCTACCTATTTTAATAGCATCTCCAAACCTTTTTTCACATGTAGGCTCTGCTACTATGCAATAATCAGGTAACATATTGATAGACTTTAGATGTTCAAGCATCACTGCTGTACCATACTTGCCCTCTCCTTCTTCATCCGATGTAAGCAGAATAGAGAGCGTACCATTAAAATTTTCTACCTCTTGACATGCCTGTACAAAAGCGGCTACTCCCGACTTCATATCTTGTGCACCACGTGCATAGATGTTACCCTCTTTTATGACAGGGACAAAAGGGTTAGTATCCCAGTTATCTCCTGCAGGTACAACATCCACATGTCCTGCAAAACAGAGATGTTCACCTTCTCCAAATTTTTTATATAAAAAAAGGTTTTTAACCCCTTCTTTGTTCACATAAAGTGCTTCATAGCCATCAAGGTATTCTTCTATGAATTGCAAAGAGCCATCATCATCAGGCGTGAGTGATTTACAAGACAAAAGTTTTAATAAAAGGTCTACCACATTCATAATGTTCCTAGTGTTCTAAATTTTCGTATCATTGACATATAAGCATCAATATTTTCAAAACGATGATTCCCACCATATTCAACGACAACATGGTGCATATTATAGAGCGATTGTGCTTTAGTATAATCTAAGAGTTCATCCTCGCTTTGCAAAAGTACTAGGTACCTACCCTTAAGTGGTAAAACCTTTAACGATTTCATCTCTTCAAGATAGGATTTTTTAAATTTAAAAGGTTCATCATCACAAAAACGTTTTTGCATACCCACATAAGGGGCTAATGTTTTCCATGGTTGTGTAGAGGGGTTAAGAAGTACAGCCTTTAGTCTATGCTTCTCTGCCAAATACGTGGCATAAAAACCACCCAATGATGAGCCAATCAGTAGGTCTATTTTTTCAGATAATATAATCTTATCGAGTACCTTTATAGCCTCAAGGGGAGAAAAAGGAAGATCTTCGGCAATGACTCCTACTTCACCAAAATATGCTTTTAACATTTTAGACTTATTTCCCCTTCCACAAGAAGAAAAACCATGAAGAAAGAGTATTTTTAGCATCATTATCTCTCTATAGCACCATGGTAAGTTACTATACCTCCATAATGATTAATAGCCCCCGTATGCCCATGTTGATTAAATACATTCTGTACCTGTGCACTACGACTACCTGTACGACAAGTAAAGATTACTTTTTTCTCTTTTGTTTGTGTTAAAAAATCATGTGCCCACTGCTGAAACTGCGTTGTAGGTTTTAACATATCGACACCTTTAAGGTGCCCCTCATTATACTCCATCTCCTCTCGTACATCTACCAAAAGAAAATCAATTTTTCCTTCTTCTCTTGCATCAAGAAGTATTTCAAGTTCTTCAGAGTTTACATCATGTTGTTCCAGTAATGTTTGCAAGTGATATTCCTTACCCAATTAATAATTTGGATAATTATAGTCAGTAATGATTATAACTTGCTGTATACATTATGCTTTAATCTCTTGTTCTGCTCTATACTCAGGCGTACAAAATATTTGGCAGTGACATACTCCATCTTCTGGTATCTCTTTTTCTATGGCGGGTTTACAAGGACAAATTCTATCGTCCACACTTTTAAATTTTCCCTCTTTTTTAGGGTCAGGTTCGACCATAAAACAGGGACAAAAATGCTTTCCATAAAGAAGTTTATTACGTGTTAATCCCATAATAATCCCCTCATTAATATCTTCAATCATATTATAAACCCAACCTTTACTTTCACATACTTTATCAGTAAATTTTTGCGTTTTTTCTAATTCTTCTTTAAATTCTTGTGACTCCATATCTATTTTTGCCATAATAGTTTATCCTTTTAATATAATCTAGTTATCTATTTATATCTAAACAAAATTAATATATAATAAGAAAAATTATCATTAAGGGTATTCATGCAAATCGATGACGACGTTTTAGCCAAATTAGAGAAACTTTCACATTTAAGAATTGATAAGAGCAAAAAAGAACAAGTGAAAGAACAACTTTCAGGAATTTTAAACTATATCGAAAACCTTAATGAACTCAATACAGATGCACTTAGTGCAACTTTTTCTACACTAGCAGGGGGAACACCTTTAAGAGAAGACAAACCAAGAGAGCAACAATCTACAGCAAAAGAGATACTCTCTAATGCTCCTCAAACAAAAGATGACTTTTTTATAGTCCCTGCCATAATTGAATAAAAATCTGCTATAATATTTTAAAATATTATTAAATAAAAGGAAAATAATGGCTGCATTTGATATAAAAAAACTTCTTCAATCCGTGGTATCACATGGTGCATCTGACTTACACCTTGTCTCAGGTTCAGAACCTCAAATACGACTAGATGGTATACTCAAGGCAGTAAACCTACCAAAACTTGAAGGTGAAGACATTGAAGAAATGTGTTATTCTCTCATCACAGAAAAACAAAAGCAACATTTTGAAGAACACAATGAACTAGATTTTGCTCTCTTACTTCCAAATATCGGACGTTTTAGAGCAAACTATTACCGTGCTCTTGGAAATATGGGGGCTGCATTTAGAATCATCCCTATTGATGTTCCATCATTAGATGATTTAGGTGCACCAGAAGTCTATAAAAAACTTATCAAAAGGGAAAAAGGTCTTATACTCGTTACTGGTCCAACGGGATCAGGTAAATCAACAACTCTAGCTGCAATGCTTAATGAAATTAATATGACTGAGCAAAAACACATTGTTACAGTTGAAGACCCTGTAGAATTTATTCATCAACATAAAAAATGTGTATTTTCTCATAGGGGCGTAGGAGAAGATACAAAATCTTTTGCTCTTGCACTTAAATACGCTATGCGTCAAGATCCAGATATCATACTGATTGGGGAAATGAGAGATAAGGAAACGATAGAAGCAGCACTTACAGCAGCAGAGACTGGACACCTTGTCTTTGGTACACTACATACTTCTTCAGCTCCAGGAACCATTAACAGAATTATCGATGTATTCTCTGGCGATGAACAACCACAAATTAGAGCCATGATTTCTTCTTCACTCGTAGCAGTCATTGCACAAGCACTCTTACCTAAACTTGGTGGTGGTCGTGTGGCTGCGTCAGAAATATTGGTAACAAATCATGCCATCTCAAACCTCATACGTGAAGACAAAGTGCATCAAATCTACTCTCAAATGCAACTAGGTCAAGGTGATAGTGGTATGCAAACACAGACACAAGCACTTGTGAAATTTTTAAAAGATGGGAAAATATCTAGAGATACAGCACTTCAATATGCAAATAAACGTGATGAAGTAGAAAAAGCTACATTAACCCTACGATAAAATAGAGTTAGAAATAAAGCCATTTATAGGTATAATCTAAGCATATAAAATATGTAGGGAGAATATACTTTCAATGGAAAATTTCACAATAATGGATTTTAATTATTTTGATGTAGTGATAGCATCAATAGTTTTACTATTAGGTATCAAAGGTTTTATGCATGGTTTTATAAAAGAGGCTTTTGGGCTTATTGGGCTTATTGGTGGAGTCTATTTTGCGTCACGTCTATCTGAGACTGCTGCAAAATTTATAGATACTAATTTTATACATCTTGAAAATCAAGCATTGCTTAAACTTATTGGCTTTCTAGCTATATTAATTCTTATTTGGCTCAGTACAACCATTATAGGTTCTATACTCTCTAAACTTACAAGTGCAAGTGGCTTAGGTTTTTTAAACAGAATTTTTGGTTTTATTGCAGGTGGTGGAAAATATTTTTTAATTTTTGCGCTTATTGTAACTGCTCTTTCAAATGTCTCTTTAGTAAAAGATAATCTTGAAAAACATGTTGAAACGTCAATTCTTTATCCCTATCTTAAAAAAGCAGGAGCATATATTATCAACCTTGACCCTAGTACTTTAGGGTTAGAAAGTACCTCCACTTCACAAGTTGTTAAAAATGTTATAAATCTAAAAGATACTAATGAAACACAAATCACTACAATAAATACTACTGACAAAAATATAACAAAGATAGAAACGAACCAAAGCCTTTTGTCTCAATAAGGAATATATAAATGATTAGCTATGAAAAACTTTTAGAAAAATTCAAAACATTACTTAAACAAAATACGTTAAAGTTCACCAAACAACGTGAATTAGTCCTAAAGTTTCTTTATGAAAATGATGGCCATTTTACACCTGAAGATATCTATATGCTTCTTAAAAAAAGGTATCCAGAAACCAATATGGGCATTGCTACTGTATATCGAACACTAAGCTTACTAGAAGAATCTAATATGGCAAGTTCTATCTCTTTTGGTAGTCAGGGTAAAAAGTATGAACTAGGTCTTAAGCAACACCATGATCATCTTATATGCACTTCATGTGGAGACATCACAGAATTTTTAGATGAACTCATAGAAAACCAGCAAGAACACATAGCTAAAAAGTTTAATTTCCAAATGACAGATCATAGTATGAAAATTATTGGTCTTTGTAAAAAATGCCAAGCATAATTTAAAGTAACTTAATATAAAACATTACCCTAGGAGTTCCCTTGATATTTGACAATCAACAGATTCAAGATCGTATTACAAAAACCCAAGCCCTGAGAGAAAAAGGGATAAACCCTTACCCTAACCAAGTCAAAAAAGGCACACCTTCTGCGACATTTTTAAATGAATGTCACTACGTACATGACCTAAAAGTAGCTGAAGGTGAGATGAAACAAGATAAAACAAAGTCGTATACTCTGACAGGGCGTATCAAATTTGTACGTATCATGGGGAAAGCAGCCTTTGCCAAGATAGAAGATGCAGATGGACTAGTCCAACTCTACTTTAACCGTGATGATCTACCTGAAGGTTACTACAACGATGTAGTCAAAAAACTTTTTGAAGTGGGTGACATCATCGAAGCAAAGGGCTATCCTTTTGTTACAGGTACAGGTGAACTTACGATGCACTGCTTAGAAGTAAACCTAGTAACCAAAGCCATCTTCCCTCTACCAGAGAAGTTTCACGGCATACAAGACCAAGAGATAAAGTACCGTCAACGCTACCTAGATATGATTATGGATGCAGAAGTTACTAAACGTTTTAAACTTCGTTCTCGCATCGTCTCAGGCATACGAAGGTTTTTTGAAGACAAAGGTTTTTTAGAAGTAGAGACCCCTATGATGCACCCTATCCCTGGGGGAGCTAATGCCAAGCCGTTTACCACGCATCATAATGCTTTAGGTGTAGACAGATACCTACGTATTGCACCAGAGCTTTACCTTAAACGTCTCATCGTGGGTGGCATGGATGCCGTCTTTGAGATAAACAGAAACTTTAGAAATGAAGGGATAGATGCCACACACAACCCTGAGTTTACCTCCATAGAGTTCTACTGGGCATACAAAACCTACATCGAACTCATGGAAGTGACTGAAGAGCTGTTTGACTACCTTTTTGACACCTTGGAACTGGAAAGAACACTGCCTTATGGTGACATGCAGATAAACTTTGCCACGCCATTTGCTAAAGTACCTTGGGTAGACAGCATCGTGGACATCGGTGGTGTACCAAGAGAGGTTGCTACAGACTTAGAAGCAGGACTTGCCTACCTTAAAGAGCGTAACTTAAAAATAGACAAAAACTGGACACTAGGCTACATGCAAGCAGAACTTTTTGATGAGTTTGTAGAGCCCAAACTCATCAATCCTACTTTCATCACAGACTACCCAGTAGACATCTCTCCACTGGCACGTAGAAACGATGAAAATCCAGAAGTTACCGAACGCTTCGAGCTTTTCATGGCAGGCAAAGAGATAGCCAACGGTTTCTCAGAACTGAATGACCCACTTGACCAATACGAGAGATTTATGGGACAAGTAAACGCCAAAGAAGCCACAGGTGATGATGAAGCCATGCACATGGACACTGACTTCGTAAAAGCCCTAGGCTACGGTATGACCCCAACTGCAGGCGAAGGTATAGGTATCGATAGACTTGTCATGATGCTCACCAACCAACACACTATACGTGATGTACTTCTCTTCCCTGCCATGCGTCCAGAAGTCATACAAGAGACTCCAAAAGTAGATGCTTCTTCTCAATGTAAAAAATGTGGACACGATGTTATGGAAGAACTTAAACCTGCGAAAAAAGGTAAAGGGATGTTTTGTATGGATGTGGTTTCGTGTAAAAATAGAATCTCTGAAAAAAGATAATGTTTTACAATGATTTATAATCTATCTATTATTCTATTTGTTTTAATTGTCTCTTATATAACTGGCAAATTTTTAGTTCGATTAAGTTATTTTAATTTTCTATTTTCTAGAGAAGGAAGATATGGGGGTATTGATGGGTTACGTGGATATTTAGCTCTCTTTGTTTTTGTTGATCATTTTATTATTATGTGGTACTGGCAACAAGGAAGAGAATGGGGATCCCCCCCTGAAACATATATCAATAATATGGGCAATGTTGGAGTGATGATATTTTTTATGATTACAGGTTTTTTGTTTACATCAAAAATCATAAGAGATAAAGGTCAAACAAATTGGTACAAACTATATAAATCAAGAATATTTCGAATCTATCCTCTATATTTGGCTAGCTTAATAGTAATCACTTTGATAGTTTTTTATCAAAGTAACTTTACTCTTCACCAAGAAATCATCTTGGTAGTTAAACAATACATTAAGTGGTTTTTTTATTTAAGTACTCCAATAAATAATTTTCCTGATACACGAATAATCAATGCAGGTGTAGACTGGACATTAAAATATGAATGGCTTTTTTATCTTTCATTACCACTGATTGCATTAAGTATCCGTTTGGGGAAATGGGCTATTATAACCTTTACATTATTTACATTTATACTCTACCTTCAAAATTTTCAACTTATTTATATTCATACACATTTTCTTATATTTTTTATAGTAGGTGCACTAGTAGCATACCTCAACACTATCATTAAGCCTATATATCTAAAAAAAATAGACAGCTTCCTATATTCTTTCTTCTCTTTAGGATTATTATTATTTGCTATGGCATATCCACATACCTATGACCCTATACAGATCATTGCCGCTTCTGCATTTTTCACTTTAGTAGTATTTGGAAATACACTGTTTGGGCTATTAAAACACAAGACATCAATTTTTTTAGGTGAAATAAGTTACAGTATTTATCTTTTACATGCTATCGTACTATATATTATATTTATACTACTCAAGGTTATAAATATAAAAACATTGTCCTTGGAAACGTATGAAATAATGATGCCACTGTTAGCAATTACTGTAATCATAATATCAACTATTGCTCATGTAACAATCGAATTACCAGGTATACGTTATGGAAAAAAATAATGTATATACAATACAAGCATACTCTCATAGAAGAATTTACACCCCCTAAAAACTCTATATAGTTTTGACATTTTTTGACTTATTTATGTAAAACTTTACTTATCACTATATTTTACATCAAAGGGGAAAAGATGAAATACACAATAATATTTGCAACAGGACTTTTAGGTACAATCTTATTTACAGGTTGTAGCACAGAAGAGACATCAAACAATACAATAACACATCTTCAAAAGATACAAACTACTTCTATATTCAAAGAAAGTGAACCTAGCCAACAAAAAATAATAGGTACGTGGATAGGAGAATGTCATTATGAAGAATATAATGATGAATCATATCAAGCAGAATTGACATTTAATACTGATTTATCTTTTTCATATGTAGAAAAAATCTATCCAACACAAGAATGTGGTGGAGACTACTACAGTCAGCAGAATATAGAGATAGGTAAATATACCTTAGGAAAAGTAACGAAAGGTGCAGATGGAGAACAAGCATATAACTTTGAAACCCACTCTTTGAAAGATTCTACTATGAACGATGAGTATTTTATGGTGAGGGTTACCTCCTCAACACTTATTTTTAGTGATGAAAAAATTGACAACTCTCAACCAGATGGTAAAACACCTCAAACACGAAATAACTACTTTAAAGAAGTACCTCGTATAAAATTCACAAAAAATATTACTCTATAATAAGCTTAATATACGCAGAGTTTCATAACCTTTTTAGATGAAATTCGATATAAATACACATAAATTACTTTCCCACATAAGGACACCTATGAGTTACGCTATTGAGAGTTTTGACCCAGAGATATTTGCTGCTATTGAAAATGAAAAAGAGAGACAGACCAATCACCTTGAGATGATAGCTTCAGAGAACTTTACACTGCCTGCTGTTATGGAGGCGATGGGTTCTGTGTTTACCAACAAATATGCCGAGGGTTATCCATATAAACGTTACTATGGTGGCTGTGAATTTGCCGATGTGGTTGAGCAACTAGCTATCGACAGAGCGTGTGAGCTTTTTTCTTGTAAATTTGCCAATGTACAACCTCACTCTGGCAGCCAAGCAAACGGTGCAGTCTATGCTGCACTACTAAAAGCTGGAGAAAAAATCTTAGGGATGGACTTAAGCCATGGTGGACACTTAACGCATGGAAGCAAGCCTAGTTTTTCTGGTAAAAACTACTCTTCATTTACCTATGGAGTAGAACTTGATGGTCGCATTAACTATGATGAAGTGATGCGTATAGCTAAAACCGTACAACCTAAAATCATCGTCTGTGGTGCTTCTGCGTACGCAAGAGAAATAGACTTTAAAAAGTTCCGTGAGATTGCAGATGAAGTTGGAGCCATACTCTTTGCAGACATCGCACACATCGCAGGACTGGTATGTGCAGGTGAACACCCTAGCCCGTTCCCTTATGCTGATGTGGTGACAACAACCACACACAAAACCCTAGCAGGGCCTCGTGGTGGGATGATAATGACTAACGATGAGGCCATCGCTAAAAAAATTAACTCTGCCATCTTCCCAGGACTCCAAGGTGGACCTCTTGTCCACGTGATAGCTGCTAAAGCTGTTGGGTTCAAGCACAACCTCAGTGACGCATGGAAAACCTATGCAAAACAAGTCAAAGCCAATGCCTCTAAGCTAGCTGAAGTACTTATTTCACGTGGCTATGACGTAGTCTCAGGTGGAACTGATAACCACCTAGTACTTGTAAGTTTTTTAAACAAAGATTTCTCAGGGAAAGATGCAGATGCTGCTTTAGGTAATGCTGGTATCACCGTAAATATGAACACCGTACCAGGTGAGACCAGAAGTCCATTTGTCACTTCAGGTGTGCGTATCGGTTCTCCTGCATTGACTTCACGTGGTATGAAAGAAAAAGAGTTTGAAATCATCGCCAATAAGATAGCTGATATCCTTGATAATATCACTGATACCGAATTACAAGCGAAGATAAAAGAAGAGATGAAAGCTCTTGCTCAAGACTTTGTTATTTATGAAAAATCAATCTATTAGTTATAGGATACTTTTTGATTACATCCAAAAAACTATGTTATCACTGTAGCTACTTCATCAGTAGGTTCATGCAACTTACTACACCTAGGTTTGCATAATTGAAAGTTTTTGATTTAGACCTTTTTGACAGTCACTACTATATAAAACGTTCTACGATTGTAAAACAAATACAATTTAAAAATCGTACTTTTTATGCTAAGTTTGAACGTATCGATGAAACACTTACACCTCTCATTATCAAACAACATCTTAATAAAGAGTATACTATTGCAGTACCTTTGGTAGAAAATAACCTCACAAACTATCTAGTCGTAGAATATAAGGGTGAAGAGAGAACTCGTTTTTATCACCTCATACAGCATCTTTTTAAGACACTAAAAATAGAAGACTATCAAATCTATGAGGGACATAATAAAGATCGAATAATCGTATTTATTGCAGTCAAAAACTATACATTAAAAAAAGCTGATAACGACTTAGAGATTATCTCATCTGCATTAAAAGAAAAAATAATTAAAAATTGGAAATGTTTACCTTCTTCTTCACTTCCTAATGAATATAATATTATTACTTTACCCTATAAAGTATACTCTAATTCATGAAATAATAGAAATAAAAGTACTAAAAATTGCTTAACACAACCTATTTTGACCATCAGAGTTAAAAACATCCTATTTTATATATATAAATATGATATAATTAATTCAAAATTATATCTGGGAGACTTCACGTATGAATGATCATAATCTTGATGACCTAATTATTGACAATATTGACTCAAAAAGTTCTAAATCAAAAAGCCTATTAACTATTATTGCCTTAGCTATTATAGTACTTGTTGTAGCTATTATACTTACAAAAACACTACTCAAAGACCCAAATGAGAAACTCTCGATTAACAATGAAGATAGCACTGAAATGATTAGCCCAGACCTTACTTTACAAAATACAATTGAAAAAGAGCTTACACAAGAAAAACTTTCATTAAATAAAGAGACTAAAGCAGAAGTAAAAAACATCTCCAAGAAAGAAAATTTATCTAAAATAGAAAGCCCAGACACCTCTTCTGATAAGCCAAAGAAAGAAACAATAGTTGAAAAGTCTATTGTTGAAGAGACAAAGCCTAAGACCATAGCTATTACTCAAGATATTTTTGATGATGAAGTAGAAACAAGTACAGAGATAGAAGCAAAAGAAAAAAAACATGCACTTTCCCAAGCTAAAAAACCTGTTCAGAAGAAAGCTACAGAAAATAAAAAACAAGCAGTTCAAAAAAAGACTAAACAAAAATCAGATGTAGTCAAAGCAAAAGTAACCCAAAAACAAAAAATAAAACCTGAAGAAGCTTCAACTACTATTCAAAGAAGTGGTCATTATTATATACAGGTAGGTTCTTTTCGACAAAGTCCGAGTAACCAATTTTTGTCTATTATTCAAAAAAGTGGATTTAACTATAAAATTACTCCCACATCAAATTCGGGTACTAAAAAGTTATTAATAGGGCCATACCCTAGTAGAATGTCAGTAGATTCCGCACTACCTCAAGTAAGAGACCGCATCAATAAAGGTGCATTTATTGTAAAAAAGTAATATCCCAATGTATAAAACACTCCTCTTTGATCAACTTACACCTGTCGCACTCTATGGAAAAATTAAAGATATTTTTCCACATGAGATTACCATGCTCTTTGAATCTGTGGTCAATACAAGTGATGGAAACTTTTCTTTTATTACTATAGGGGCACAAGAACGTCTAAGTTATAAAGACAAAACTACTACCTATATTGATAAAAATTCAAAAACACAGACATTAAATGATGACCCTTTTAACTTTCTAAAAAAATATTATCAAGACATTGATAAAAGTTTTTATAAGAAAAAAGCATCTGAAGTTGGTTTTTCTTTTGTTGATGGGTTCATCGGTTTCATAGGCTATGATATGGTAAAAGTTTTTGAGCCTACACTTGAAGAAAGTATGGATGATTTAGCTGATCCACTTAACACGCCAGATCTTGATCTGGTTCGTCCTTCTATCATTATGGCATATTCGCATAAGTCTGCAAAGCTCACTATACTTATCAATGATGAAAAAATGCAAGGTGCACTACATGACATCGAGCACATCTTGCGTAACACATGCACACCTATGGCCCTCAAGGCAGTTAAACTAGATGGAGAAGGCTCGTTTAGTATAGATGAAGAAAGATTTAAAGCACTCGTAGAGGAATCTAAAGAAAATATTCGTTCAGGTGATATTTTTCAAATACTTCTTTCTAACCGTTACACACAAAAAGGTAAAATAGACCCACTTTCATTTTATAGAGTCTTGCGTTCTAAAAACCCTTCGCCTTACCTCTTTTTACTTGATTATGAAGACTTCTCTATTTGTGGTTCCAGTCCAGAAGTGATGGTACGGCTTACTGATGGAGAAATACTCCTGCGTCCTATAGCAGGTACACGTAAACGTGGTAAAAATGCTGCAAGAGACAAAGAGTTAGAACAAGAGATGCTCGATGATCCCAAAGAATGTGCAGAACACATCATGCTTATAGACCTAGGACGTAACGATGTGGGACGTGTGGCAAAAACAGGTACCGTCAAAGTTACGGACATGATGCGTGTTGAAAAGTATTCACATGTCATGCACATGGTGACCGATGTTGAAGCAGATATAGAAGAAGATAAAGATATGTTTGACCTTTTTGCTGCCACCTTTACCGCAGGTACAATGACAGGAGCACCTAAGATAGAAGCCATGAAGCTTATAGCTAAGTTTGAAAAACTAAAACGTGGTTTCTATTCTGGCTCGGTGGGCTATTTCTCTTTTGATGGCAATATGGACTCTTCTATTGCTATACGTACCTCACTTATAAATCCTGACAGTATAACCCTTCAAGCAGGAGGTGGCATAGTTTCGGACTCCATACCTGCACTTGAATACCTAGAACTTAACAACAAGCTTGGGGCATTACTTGCTACGCTTAAAGAGATGGAAAAACTTTAATTATGGCAAAAGAACTCTTTGCTATCTTTGGAAATCCTGTTGCACACTCCAAATCTCCACTCATGCATAATCTCTCCTTTAAAGGATTGAAGTATGATGCCTGCTATACCCGTCATCTACTAGAAAATGGTACAACGCTTAGAGAGACATTTTTTTCTTTGGGTCTTAAAGGTGTAAATGTTACTATCCCTTATAAAGAAGCGGCATTTAATGCCTGTGATGAATTAGACCCTTTTGCCAAAAAAATTGGTGTAGTCAATACTATAGTAGAGAGAGAAGGAAAACTCTATGGCTACAATACCGATGCACCTGGATTTCTCAAAGCCATTTCTGAATTTAAAAACATAAAAACAGTACTTTTTTTAGGAGCTGGAGGTACAGCACAATCCACTTCAGTCATACTACGTGATGCAGGTTATGATGTTACCCTGCTCAACAGAAGCAAGGAACGTTTAGAAAAATATATAAAAGAAGGCTTTTCTACCTATACCTATGAGACATTTTCACCTAAAATATATGACTTAGTCATCAACATGACTTCTGCAGGTCTTGAAGACAACTACTTACCTGCACCAAAAGAGATACTTGAAATTATTGTACCCAAAGCACAAGCCTGTATAGATGTAATATATGGCAAAGAAACACCTTTTTTAAAGTTCGCTAAGAAACATAATATCTCTACCAAAGATGGCTCTGATATGTTACTGTATCAAGGAATTATTGCCTTTGAATATTTTACCAATAACACTTACCCATTTGATGAGATTAAATCCTATATGCAAAAAGCATTTGATTTCAATTAACCTTTAATCATTATACTATGAAGTACATACAGGAGTAACTAGTGATAAATATACTAATGATAGAAGATGACCCAGAATTTGCAGAATTACTTACAGAATATTTAGCTCAATATGATATAAAAGTAACTAATTTTGAAGACCCTTTTTTAGGTTTAAGTGCTGGTGTAAAAAAATATGACTTACTTATCTTAGATCTTACATTACCAGGTATGGATGGACTTGAAGTATGTGAAGAAGTCATACGTAAGTATGACATTCCAGTCATTATCTCTTCTGCACGTTCAGACATCAACGATAAAGTTGAAGCATTAGCCATAGGTGCGGATGATTATCTTCCTAAACCTTATGATCCCAAAGAAATGTATGCACGTATTATGTCTTTACTACGTCGTTATGAAAAATCACTAAATGTTGAACAAAGTACTCCAAAAAGTGATTTTGAAATTAAAGGTGACACTATTTATTTTAAAAATACTGCTCTCTCTTTAACACCTGCTGAATTTGAAGTGCTTTCATTGCTTGTAAAACATCAGGGTATTACACAATCTCGTGAACAAATCATTAATACTTCTGGAAATATGAGTATTGATTCTCAAGGTAAAAGCTTAGATGTTATTATCTCAAAGATTCGTACAAAGCTAGGAGAAAAAGACGGCAATGACTCTAAACGAATTCAGGCAGTGCGTGGCATAGGATACAAACTTGTTTGAGGGATTTAAATCTCTAAAAAGTAAAATTAGGCTAATCTTTCTACTTACTTTTTTACTTCTTTCTTTTTTATTTATAGGTTCTTTAAAATATGATAAACTAAAACATGAAGAAAATAGTGCTATGCACGAACGTCTAGTGTCTCATTATCTTTATAATTATTATCTTATTCATGGTAAAATTGATGAAGCATATCTTGAATCACAAAACTTTTCTCTCATTAAAGACAAAGAAAAAGTTGTCCAAATAGAACATTTTTTTAAAGAAAAAAACAAATATAAAAAATATGCTGTTGACACTTATAAACTTCAACGTATAATTCTTATCAACAACGATCGTTTTCAACTCTTTTTAGAAAACAAAAATGAACAACAAATGCCTCTAAAACGTATGCTTGTTTTTAGTATTGTTTTTTTACTCATTATTTTACTTTACTTTTGGATTATTAAAAGTTTAAAACCACTTTCAGAACTTAAAAATAAAATAAAAACCTTTTCTCAAGGAAATTTAAACATAGAATGTAGCAGCAGTAAAAAAGATGAGATAGCAGAAGTAGCCAATGAATTTAACAATGCTGTAATCATGATACGTGAACTTATACAGTCACGACAACTCTTTCTACGTGCCATTATGCATGAACTTAAAACACCCATAGGTAAAGGAAGGCTCGTTGCAGAAATGATAATAGATGAGAAGAATAAAGCCCGTTTACATAGTATTTTTGAACGGCTAAATCTACTCATTGATGAATTTGCCAAGATAGAACAAATTACTTCTAAAAACTTTAAACTTAATACAAAACCATACAAAATGACTGACCTTATAGAAGCAAGTATAGATTTACTCATGATTGAAAATTCTAAAGATATTATTGAACTACAAATTATTAATGATTATTCTATTGAAGTTGATTTTGAACTTTTTGTTCTTGTTATTAAAAACTTGCTAGATAATGCCATAAAATATAAGACTGAAACAAAAATAATTGTTCAAATGAACAATCATAAATTAGCCATAGTCAACAAAGGTCCTAAGCTAGAAGAGCCTATGGAAAACTATTATAAACCTTTTCATACTTCTAAACAAGGATTAGGATTAGGTTTATATATTGTAAAAAGTATTTTAGATATTCATCATAAAAAGTTAGCCTATAGATATGAAAATGGAGAAAATATTTTCACTATAGCCTAAATCCAATGTATCACGGTAAAAGAATATAAGTTACTTAGTCTTCTTTTATCGTATCTGAGAGCATAAATGCAAGCTCTAATGCTTGAGAAGCATTCAGTCTTGGATCACACTGTGTATGATAACGACTAGCAAGACTTTCAGCCGTAATAGGCGAAGATGTACTACCTGTGCACTCTGTCACATCATTTCCCGTCATCTCCAAGTGGATTCCAGCCGCTACTGTTCCCATCTCTTTATGTATAGCAAAAAACTGTTCTACTTCTGAAAGGATATTGTCAAAGTTTCTTGTTTTATATCCCGTAGAAGATTTTTCTACATTTCCATGCATAGGGTCAATGGTCCAAACAACATTTAAACCAGCATCTCTTACTTTTTTCAACAAAGGAGGATATGCCTTTGCTATTTTACTCTCCCCCATACGAACGATAAGGTTCAGTCTCCCCTCTTCATTGTCAGGGTTTAAGGCATGAATAAGCTCAATGAGTTCATCTTCACCCATAGTTGGTCCAACTTTACAGCCTATAGGGTTTTTTATACCTCTAAAAAACTCAATATGTGCACCATTAAGATCTCTAGTTCTATCGCCAATCCAAAGCATATGCGCAGAACAGTCAAACCACTCTCCTGTCTCAGAATCCTGTCTAGTCATCGACTCTTCATAATTCAACAGCAATGCTTCATGTGATGTATAAAGCGTTGTTTGATGCAACTGAGGCATCACATCAGAAGTTAAACCACACGCCGCCATAAATTTCATGGCATGGTCTATTTTATTGCTCAGTTCATCATATTTTTTTCCAAGTGGATTGTCTTTAATAAATTCTAAATTCCACTGGTGCACTTTATTTAAGTCCGCAAGACCACCACGTGAAAATGCACGTAAAAGGTTTAAAGTAGCTGCTGACTGATTATATGCACTTATCATGTTATACGGATTAGGAATTCTAGCTTCTTTAGTAAACTCCATACTATTGATGATATCACCTCTATAACTAGGTAATTTTACACCATTTACTTCCTCGAAGTCAGATGATCTCGGCTTGGCAAACTGCCCTGCTATGCGTCCTACTTTTACCACAGGTTTACCTGTAGAATACATAAGCACCATATTCATCTGCAACATGAGTTTAAAAAGACTCTTTATATTGCTAGCATTAAAGTCTGAAAAACTCTCTGCACAGTCTCCTCCTTGAAGTAAAAATGCTTCACCTCGTCCTGCAGCAGCTAGTTTATTTTTCAACTTTCTTGCTTCTCCTGCAAAAATAATAGGAGGGTACACACCCAACTTCTCTTCTACTTCTTTAAGTAATACTTTATCGTCATATGTTGGTTGTTGCTTTATAGGAAAATTTCTCCAGCTACTTGGTGTCCAACTCATAGTCTATCCTTAAGGTGGGCAAAATTATTACCCAAAAAATTAATGCAATGATTATAGCTTAAAAATGATAAAAAAGTAAGTCCTACTGGGAGTTGCTAAAAAATTTGCATTTTTTTGATAATATTTTGCTTACATTTAAGAATAATTATGCCTTTTCACATGGTGAATAAAGTGTGAATAACTCATATTAAAAAATGAAACCCGTGTTTCAGGGCTTTATCAAAATTTAGTTACTTTTTGGCAACAAAAGTCACAAAATTAGCCCATTGAAAAACTGTTTCAATTTTTGTAAATCCTGCATCTTTGCACATCTGTATATTTTCTTTTATAGTAAACGGTATAAGCACGTTTTCAAGGGCTTCTCTCTTTTGAGCTATCTCGTATTCACTATATCCTTGCTCTTTTTTGTAGTCATAATAGATGTCTATCATATCTTTATCTAATACTTTATCTTCAAAAACAATTTTTTCAGAAAATATAAACATACCATCATTATGTAAGCCTTCATATATCTTTTTTATAAGCTCTAAACGCTGGATAGGACGTATGAATTGCAAAGTATAGTTTGCAATAATAATATCTTCATTGTCATAATCATACTCAAGCATATCTTCTAATTCTAATTCTATATTTGCACCAAAAGCCTGACATTTTTGAGTAGCTCTGTCTAACATAGCTTGAGAGTTGTCTATACCCTTAAGCTTCATAGCAACTTGTGCTTTACTCTTCAAGTCAAGAAGGAACTTTGCAGTAGATGAACCTAAATCTAAGACTTTCATACCCTCTTTTTGCTCAGCTAAAATAAGAGAAATCACGAGTTTTCTTACCTCATCATAAAACGGTACAGAACGAGACAACATATCATCAAAAACAGAAGCCACTGCCTCATCAAACTCAAATTTTTTATTTACTTCTTTGGTGAATACTTCATCTTTCTTCATCTTTATCCTTCACCTATAAAATCTTGCATTATTTTATAATATCTTTTATCTTCTGAGATATCCATATGTCCTCTATTTTGAATAATGGTCACTTCTAACTGCTCTTTATTAAATGCTTCAATAAGTTTTTGTGTATGCACTCTAGGTATCACTTTATCATTTTCTGCGATGACTATAAAAGTTTGTGCTTTTATATCTTTTACTCTAGACAGAGAATCATACTTATCTTTAAGTAACAAATCAGCAGGATAAAGAGGGTAACGCCCTTGTGCAACAGATACAATACTATCGTAAGGCGTAATGAGTGCCAGTTTACTCACTGTTCTATGAGAAGCTACATACGTGGCAATACCCGTACCCAATGAACGCCCACCTAGGCTAATGCGTGCATGTTTTTTAGCCACCCTGTCATACAATGCCAAAGCATCACCATAGAGTGCTGCTTCACTAGGTCTACCCGTACTCTCTCCAAATCCTCTATAATCCATCAAATAACAGGTAAACTCAGGAAACTGCTGTGCAATATAGTCTGCACTTTGTGCCATAGACTCAGCATTTCCCCCAAAATAGAGTATAGCATTTTGATGTCCTTCATTAAGCACATGAATCACCACATCAGCATCCTCTCGGTGTAGTACCATTTGAGGGTAGTCTATTTTTATCTTAGGTGTGGGATGGTACAAAAGCTCATCTTGAAAAAGATAGAGCAGTAGTCCTACCCCTAGATATCCTAGAAAAAGAGTCAAGATTAGTACTTTAGTGAAACGTCTTAACATAACATCTCTTTTGCCTTAGCTATATCCTCTAAAATTTGTTTTTTCAAAGCATCTAGTGTCTTAAATTTTTGATTGCTACGTATAAAATCTACAAATTCCATTTCTACTCTACCATGTACCTTGCCTATATCTTTCTCAATAACATGTGTCTCCAGAGCAAAAGAACTATCTGTTGTCACCCTATGTCCTAAAAAGCTCACCGAATCTAGCCATTCACCTCTTACCTTAGTACGTGTAGCATACACACCCTCTAGTGGAAGCTGATACTCTTTTACATTAAGGTTTAGTGTAGGTACCAGCTCTTTTTTACCTAATCCTTGCCCCGAGACTACTTCTCCATCGATACCATATGTTCTACCTAGTAATTTGTTTGCCATAACTATGTTGCCTTCTATGAGGTACTGTTTTATAGTACGAGAATGCACAGAGATTCCATCTATAGATACTTCCTTTACTACTTCTACCTCCCCATCAAAAAGCTCTTGCAACACCTTAGTATTGCCCACTCTTTCTTTACCAAATACAAAATCATATCCCACGACTATCTTTTCTAGTTTTGGAAAATCATATTTCAGTTTTTGTACAAATGCTTCAGGGCTTAAACCTTTTATCACATCAAAATGATAAAAACAACACACTTTAGAAGTATATTTGGAACGTTTATACCCAGAAGTCAAGTACCCGCCATTTCGCTCTATAATGACAAGGGCATCTGCTTTATCTATGAGTGTCCGATGCGCTACGTGTATGCCATCAAATGAACCTATGGCTATGGATTTTATAGTGTTAGTATATGCCAATTTATTTTCCCATCTTCACAAAATGATAAAGATACTCTTGATTACCTTCTTTACCTTGGACTTTTGAAAGCGCCTGATATTTCTCATCCCAGCCAAGTTTCACAGCCTCAGCCTCAAACTCTTCTTTACGTCTAGCTATTGTATCTATATCTTGCACCACACCTTTACTATCACGCTTCACATCTTTACCTACTTCAAACTGTGGCTTGTAGAGTATGATGATGTCTGTGCCATTTTGAGAGAGTCTGTCTATATCATCTATTATTTTCAAAATAGAAATAAACGACACATCACAAGTAATAAGTTCAAAACCTTCAGCACTCTCAAAGTCACGAATATCTGTGTTTTCATGTAATGTAACTTTGTCATTCTCCCGTAAAGAGATATGCAACTGTTCAGAGCCTACATCTACACACGTCAAGCCATCTACACCATTTTCCAGTACTATCTGAGCAAAACCACCCGTACTTGAACCTATATCTAAAGCTCTTTTGTCTGTCATATCTACAGAGTACTCCACCAAAAAGTTTTCGAGCTTACGCCCTGCACGGCTCACATAAAACTTACTATCTGCTACCGCTACAACTGTATTTTCATCTATCTTAGCCGAAGCCTTAGGCGTCTTGCCATCCACCAGCACCACCCCAGCCTTTATCGCATCATTCGCACGGTTCCTACTCTCGTAGTATCCCTCTTCTACTAGGTATTTGTCTAGTCTCATTAAAATCTCCTATATGCATCAGAAAAACAACCATATTTTTCTATACGTTCATTTTGTTTGTCTATTGCTTCTTTATTTTCTTTTAGCCATTGTTGTTCTTTTTTCTTTATTGCTTCTTTTTCCTTAGTATTCTTCTTTTCTAAATATTCACTGGGTTTCATTTATTCTCCAAACACTTTAAGAATAATGACATAAAACTTACCATTCTATAGAAAAAATAATCTATCTGATTATTATCCATGATTTTATTCTTACCAGTTTCATGATGTCTAATTCTAAAATCATTTCCAATGTTTGTTAATGCTTTTGCTTCTTCATCTAATAACTTACTATATGGCTCATTTTCATTGGAAACTTCTTTTATCAGTTCTTCAATAGACTCTTTTTTCTTTTTCCCAACATAGTATGTTTTCATTCTTTCAAATGCATCCCATATCTTTTCCAAAGCTACAGTTCTATCTTCTAACTTTGATTGCACAAATCGTTCAAATGCTTCTTTAACTAATTTATTTAACTCTACATCCTTAGTAGTATATAATTTAGATACTAAAGGAACCAAACCTAAGGGAATAGTTCTTTCAATCGCTCCTGTTTCTTTTAATTCAAAGATAATGCCATTTCTTCTAAAAAGTGTATTAATATCATTTCTGAAACTTTCTTTTCCACTATCACTTTCATCAAAAGTATATGATGTGGCAGATATTACATTGCCAGTTAAACCATACTCATATGGAATATGAGCACTTGTAGTTGCTTTTTTAACGTGAGAATAACAAAATTGTATAAAATCAAGTATGATATATTTATCACTGTTATACTCAATTCTTTCAGAATCATCTAAATCTAACTTTGGTATGTGTGCTTTTACTAACTGAAAAAAACGTTTTTTATCAAATCCACATATTCCAGGTACATCGGGACAAGATACTCCTGCAGATTCAGAAAAAGCATTTTTTGAAGCATACTTTTCGTATATAGCAACTATCCCATTATGGATATCTTTAGTAATTTTTTCTGACACTCTTTCTTTTTCACCTTGTTCTGTATCACTAAAATATTTCATTTATATCATCTCCCTCATCTCATCCTCAGTCAAAACCTCAACCCCAAGTTTCACAGCCTTATCATACTTAGACCCAGCATCTTTACCATAGATAAGATAATCCGTTTTTTTAGAGACAGAGCCACTCACTTTTGCCCCAAGTTTCTCTAACATCTCCTTCACAACACCACGGCTCACAGACATCGATCCTGTCAGTACCACAGTTTTGTCTTTAAATGGATTCTCTTTGGCTTCTACTTTCTCTTCCACCGTTGGTTGTATGATATCGAACAATGCCAACACAAAATCATGGTTCACTCTCATAAACTCTAACAAAGAGTTTGCCATCTCTTCGCCTATACCGTCTATAGCTACTACTTGTTCTAAGGTAGCATCTACTATGCCAAGCCCAAACTCTAAAGCTAATGACTTACCTGCTACCTCTCCTATATGTTCTATGCCCATCGCAGAGATGAGCCTGTGTAATGGTACGCCTTTTGTATCGGCTATGGCATCCAAAAGTTTATTGATACGCTTCTCTTTGAAACCCTCTAGCCCCTCTAAATCTTCGTACTTCAAGTGGTACAGACCCAAGATGTCTTTTATCTTACCTTCATTGACGAGTATCTCTACTATTTTAGCACCTAGCCCGTCTATATTCATACAACCTTTTTTGGAAAAGTGTATGATGGAGTTGACTACTCTATCTGGGCAGTCGAGGTTTTGACACTTAATGAGCGTACCCTCGTCTAGCACCTCTTGATGACAAGTAGGACATTGGGTTGGACGACTTATAGGTTTTTCTGAACCATCACGTCTATCTGTTAGCACCTTGGTAATTTTGGGTATCACATCACCAGAACGTATAAGTATGACAGAGTCACCTATCATCAGTCCTTTGCGTTCTATCTCATCAAAATTGTGTAAGGTAGCTCTAGCTATCATCGCACCATCTAAGTCTACAGGCTCTACCTCGGCTACAGGGGTGAGTACCCCTGTTCTACCAACTTGTATAGTAATGGCATTAACCTTAGTGACTTTTTCTACTGCTGGAAACTTGTATGCACACATCCACTTAGGTACTTTGACCGTATAGCCCAAGTCCTCTTGTAAACTCACTTCATCTACTTTGATGACCATACCGTCCATCATCATAGGTATCTCATCACGTTTAGAAATGAGAAAATGGTAAAACGCTTCTATCTCTTCTATGCTGTTACACGCTTTAGTGTATGGTGGTTTGAGAAATCCTAATGCATAGACAAAACCCATCTTTTCCGAGAGTCTGCTCTGTGCTAAACTGTTCTCTCCCAAACCCCAAGGGTAAAAGACAAGCCTACGCTTAGCGGTAATAGATGAGTCAAGCTGACGTAAACTCCCTGCAGCTGCATTACGTGGATTGGCAAAGGGTTGCTCGCCCTCCTCTAGCCTCTCACGGTTAATGATTTCAAAATCATCTTTACGAATGACTACTTCACCACGTATCTCTATCTGACCTTCATAATCAATGCTCAGTGGCACAGAACGAATGGTACGCACATTGTCCGTCACTTCTTCTCCCACAATACCATCACCACGGGTAATGGCACGCACCAGCTTGCCTCCCTCATAGAACAAGTTCATACTTGCCCCATCAAACTTAGGTTCACAAAAGTAGTCGCACTTCCCTACATTTTTCTCGACTCTCTCTAGCCACTCTTGCACCTCTTCAGTGGTAAAGACATCTTCCATACTCCACATACGCTTGATGTGTGTGGCTTTGCTAAACTCATCACGTACCACACCACCTATACGCTTAGTTGGAGAGTCCTCTACCACCTCAGAGGGATTGGCTGTTTCATAGTCTAGTACTTCATGGTAGAGTTTGTCATACTCTTCATCGGTAGCTATGGGGTTGTCATCTACATAATAGGCATGTGCCCATTTTTTAAGGGTTTGTATTTTGTCTTGATATTGTTTGTTTGTCATTAATTACAGCTTCTTATTTTTAATTAAATTATTATAGTCAAAGGTCGCTTCATACTCCCAAACTTCACTGATAATGCTTTATTAAGCTCACACTCTATAAAATATCCTAACCATTAAGGACCAACACTCATGAAAAAAATCTACCTCATATTTATAGTATTTTTGCTAGCAAACACTCTAAATGCACAAGTAGCGCCTAAAAATATATTACTTAACAAATGTTTTTTTTCCTATACTATATACTACCCGTATCTTAAAGAAAACAAAGCATTTGCTTACGTAAGAGTACCCTTAGGTGAGGAAGATTACTGTACATGGTCACATAACGCAAGTAGCATCGAAAATGCTCGAACTTCCGCACTCAATGCTTGCAAACAACAAAATATAAATGCCGAATGTAAAATTATAGATGTAAACAATAATTGGCTTGTACAAGAAAGTGACTTTTCCATTATCATTCCTCCAGACAATATACCTTTGTCCCAACAGAAGTATACCATGCTTACCAATAAAGCAAAAGATATAGTACTAGGAACGTGTTTTGTACTTTTTGATACCCACATGAAAGACAAAGGACATAAAGTCTTTGCCTATAGTGTAGATGAAGATGGAAAGTATGCTTGTGGAGTTACACATAAATATCAAACTTTACGACAAGCAGCCTTAGATGCAATTGAAAGATGCGAAGAGACAAAAAGGTCCATGGGAAAAGAAGCACCCAAGCATCCTTGTCTACCTTTCTCTGATGGGAAGAATATACTTGCTGGGGTTCATGATTACAATCTCACTCTCCACAAAAAAACCAATAAATATCTAAATATTGAGAGTTATCAATCTTATCTAGATAAAGCAAAAGCCTATTTGTCAGGTCCTTGCCTTATGCAGTATAAATACTATTTAAGAGTCAAAGATCATAGGGCTTTTTATATGGCTAAAGATTCGGAAGGAAAAATCGCTTGCGGGCATAGTTTTGGTCAGTTCACCATTGCATCAGCCAAAAAAAATGCCTATAAAAAATGTAAAACCTCTACTAAATTTAAAAAGATAAATGCAAAATGTACACTCTATAGCCTAGATTTACTCTCAGATGAAGAACTTGCAAAAAAACGTATCTTACAATAAAGTATTTAACCTACTTGATTTTCTAAAATAAGATACTCTTCTATCAATGCAGTCACCTTATCTACCCCTGTGCTTGCAGATTCATGAATACATGTTTTAAAATACTGGTCTATCTCAGGATCAGCGTCCAAGTTACTTATAATAGAGTTTTCAATAAGTTTAGCCAAAGAAGCAGTATCTATAACCTGCCCAGAAGTACCAAGAACTACCAACATATCGGCTTGCTTACATAAAGCTGTTAAGAACGCATATTTAGGTGCATCCTCACCAAACATGACAACATTATGGCGTACCTTATCGCTATGACATTTTGGACACTGTTTACCTTTTTGACTTGCATACCCTACATTAAATTCATTTTTACAATTCTCACAACGAAGGTCAGTCAATGTACCATGTAAATGTATCACCTCATCACAGCCTGCACGTTCTAGCATATTGTCTACATTTTGGGTTAACATCACAATGTTGTTGGGGTACTTACTTTTAAGTTCTGCCAATGCGTAATGAGCACGGTTTGGCTCTTTGTCTTCTAGGTCTGCACGTCTTGCATCATAAAAATCAGAGACTTTTTGACGATTACGCTCCCAACCTTGCACAGAACATACCTCTTCCACAGAGTAGTTTTCCCATAATCCATCATTGTCTCTAAATGTTTTAATCCCTGACTCAGCAGAAATACCTGCACCTGAGAGTATATATACTTTTCTTGTTGTTTTTCTATCTTTCATAACACTTCCTCATTATTTTAATCTAGCTGCTACAGCTAGTGCTTGCACATGCTCTTTGACATCGTGACAGCGTATGATACCCGCACCATTTTCAACAGCTTTTAAATGAATAGCTAGGGTGCCAGCCAAACGTTCTTCTACAGGTGTTGGTAGAATCTTGTCTATCATCGATTTTCTACTAGCTCCCACCAACACTTCACAGCCAAATACTTTAAAATGAACCATATTTTTAATGAGTGTAAGGTTATGCTCTAGCGTTTTACCAAAACCTAAACCCACATCTAAGATGATATTTTTTCTGTCCATCCCCAATGCTTCACACTTCTCTATACGTGCTTCAAAAAACTGGCTTACTTCCACCATCACATCCTCATAACTAGGACTATTTTGCATAGTTTGTGGTGTGCCTTGCATATGCATGATACAAAGTTTCGCATCATGTTTAACTGCTAATTTAATGATAGCTTCGTTACTAGCTCCTGTGATGTCATTGATAAGCGTAAATCCACTTTTAAGTGCATATTCCACAACCGATGGCATATAAGAATCTATAGAAAAAGTAACTTTTTCATACAATTTTTCAGACTTAATATTGTCACAAATAGGCTTAATACGCTCGAGTTCGACAAGCTCACTCACCACCTCTGCATTGGGGCGTGATGAGACTGCACCAATGTCTATAATGTCTGCACCCTCACCTATCATCTGTTTTATCTGTGCAGTCACATCTTCTTTTTGAAAACGACTCCCCTCAAAAAAGCTATCATCATTGGCATTAATCACACCCATCACTTGAACATCATTTGATGTAACAGATAAAGACTTTTTAAGTTCAGATGCAAGCGTTTTTAAGCCAAAAGGCTGCGCTAACTCTTTTTTAGAAAGTACTTCTATATGTTTGCGCGTACCTATGAGTATACAATCATAGGTCTCTTTCTCACAAAGTATCACACCACTTGGCACAGCTAAGTCTGCCCCAATGCTAAGTGCATCTTGTTTCAGAATGTTTGCGGCAGGTGTTTTAAGGTCTTTGATGAAGAAGTGCATCAACTCCATCTTCTTAGCCATTATTCCCACGCCACCAGACTCTACACCTAGTGTTTTGAGTGCTTTTTTCTTATCTGCTATGTTTCCAAGTTTATAAATATGCATATTGAGACCCTTTGTAGGGTGTTATCCCATGACAACACCATTTGTTCTGGCATTTTAATTTATCGGTGTCGTGAGGGCACAACACCCTACAATAATTTTAACGCTTTTTACGTGCTAAAAGCTTTAAAAGCAACGCATTTAATACAAACTGTGGAGGAGAACCCATATCTAACGCAACATAACAGTCACGAAAGAGTGAAAGTGTCTTTTCATCCAAATCATAACCTTCAGATACTATAGCACCTTTCCCTATATTTTCAAGCAAACTTTTCATACTATTTGCGTCTGTACGTTTATGCTCTTGTGTAAAAGCATACACACTCTCAAGCGAAAGTTGTTTGACATCTAAACCAAAGTCTTCCTCTTCTCTCTCGTTACTAAGAACTGTTATAGGTAAACGTGATTTTATGGTAGTAAGTATAGTAGATTTACTGTGGGTCACAAGTATAAATTCTTTATTTGCAGGAGGTTCTTCTATGACTTTAAGTAGTTTATTCTGTACAATAGGAGAAAATATTTTTGCACCTAAGATGATAACTATGGTCTCTTCACTAGCCATATAAGATTTTTCTATGGCTAGTTGAGCATCTTTTACAGAAAAAACTTTATCTTCTTCTATTATTTTAACGATACGCTCATTTCTTCTCAAAGATTCAAGCATCAAAATAGTTTCATCTATATTTGAAGTGATTATCACTTGACTAGTAAGTTTTTGATTAGTATCTTTCATGCGTCTAAATCTAATTCCCCATATAAAACTGCAGACAAAGTATGATCAAAGAGTTTAAAAAGCTGTAAAAGTTTAATATCTAAAAGTGTATCTGCACTACGCAAAGCAAAACTATTTTCTACCTCTTCATCAAGTATCCACAAAAAGTTTTCATTACCTCTAAAAGCAAGTTTTGTATAAGGATGATCCCCCCTACCTATGTACCACACATAATAACCATTTGGATAAGAAATATCTAACATGTCTTCTAGAAGTTGTAAGTCTTGCGTACTATGATTATTATGTAAATTTGGGAAAGATTCAGAAAGCTGATAAAAAGGCAACAATGGTCTATTTTTTCGCATATCATTAATAGAGTTTATAATATATTTTCCAAACCACTTCCTAGACTCATCAGTAAGAATAAGTACTGTTTTTCCCTCTATACTTTGGGAAACGGCACTCTTGACTAGTGGAGCCCACTCATAACGGTACTCTTCCATCCATGAAAAACATGATTCATCTTCACGTATGGTGTTAAGTGTCCATTTGAGTAGCTGCTGCATATGATGTTACTTATCTAACTCGTAGGCTTCATGTAAAGCACGGATAGCAAGTTCACCATATTTTTCATCTATCACCATAGAAACTTTTATCTCTGAAGTCGATATCATTTGTATATTAATATTTGAGTTTGCAAGTACTGTAAATGCAGTAGCTGCCACACCAGAGTGAGACTTCATTCCTACACCCACTACAGAGACCTTACATACATTTTCATCAAAATCCACACCTTCAATGTCATGGTCAAATGTCTCCATGAGCTTTTTTGCATTTTCATGTTCAGATTGAGGCACCGTAAAACCAAGGTTTGTTGAACCATCCATACCAACATTTTGAATAATCATATCTACATTTATGTTTTCATCTGCTAATCTTGTAAATATTTCTGCTGCGATTCCTGGTCTATCCGAAACGCCTCTTAAACTTACTCTAGCTTGATTTTTATCTAATACTACACCAGATACTAGTACTTCTTCCATATTTTCATCCTCCTCTGTAATCAATGTTCCTACGTTATCTGAAAAAGAGCTTTTTGCATAAAGCTTCACTTTTAACTTTTTCGCCAACTCTACAGAGCGACTCTGCAACACTTTTGCTCCTAAAGATGATAACTCCAACATCTCATCATAAGAAATACTGTCAAGTTTCTTTGCATTTGGTTCTATACGTGGATCTGTAGTATAAATACCATCTACATCTGAGTAAATTTCACACTGGTCTGCTTTTAAAGCTCCAGCTAAGGCAACAGCAGAAAGGTCAGAGCCACCACGTCCTAGTGTGGTAATAGACCCATCTTTATTGACCCCTTGAAAGCCTGCTACGATGACAATTTTTCCCTCTTTAATAGCATTTTGCATCGCAGTTGGGTCTATAGACTGTATGCGTGCATAAGTGTGTGTATTGTCTGTCACTATGCCCGCCCCTCTTCCTGTCATGGCAACTGCATCATAACCTCTTGCTTGTAATGCTATAGAAAGTAATGCAGCAGTTACCCTTTCTCCCGACGAGAGCAACATATCCATCTCTTTTTTTGCAGGGTCTTTAGTAAAATGTTCAGCATACCCTATGAGCTTATTTGTCTCACCAGACATAGCAGAAACAACCACTACGATGTCATCTCCAGCCTCTCTTGCTTTTGCTACGCGGTTAGTCACGTTTTCTATACGCTCTACATCACCAACACTTGTACCGCCATACTTATGTACAATCAACATTTAAATTCTTCCCTTTTCTTAAAAAATAATATAAACCCATGTCTTATATAAGTCCTTCTTCTATGAAGTGGTCAATTACTCTACGGTATATCTTACGCTTAAAATATGTTACTTTCTTAAATAACTGCCCATACTCTACAAATTCGTACTCTTTAAACTCAGGTATCTTATATAGTTGCAAATTTATCTTGGCATTTTCATTTAATCGTACTAAAAAATATTTTTGTGTCTGACCATCAAAAGGGTACGTTTTTCCTCGTGAGGTATTAGGAAAATCGTACGAAATCCATTCTGGAAATTCACCTAATATTTCTACATCATCACAGCCTATCTCTTCAAGTAGTTCTCGCTTCAAAGCCTCTGTCGGAGTTTCTCCTTCATCGATACCTCCTTGCGGGAATTGCCATACATTTTTTATATCACTTCGATGTGCCACAAAAAACTCACATTTATCAGGATAATTTGAAGAGAGTATCACGGCTGCTACATTTGGTCTATAGCTTTTTTTTCTTTCCATTTTATACTCATTTATAATCTATTTAAAACAGACTTCAACATAAGCCTCTCATTTTCTGATATTATTTTATCTAAAAAACGGTTATAGCCATTTGAATTAAAAAGGATGTAGGCTTGTTACTCTATATACATATCCCTTACTGTGATTCAAAATGTCACTATTGTTCTTTTAACACCTATGTAGATAAATTTGATACCCGTGACGACTATATGCAAGCTTTACATACACAAATAGCTTTTGAACTCAAACGTTTTAATGTAAAAAAAAACAGTATAGAAACACTCTTTATCGGTGGAGGTACACCTTCTACAGTAGACCCCACACTCTACGCTCCCATCTTTAACCTTCTACAACCATACCTTAAAAATAATGCAGAAATCACCACTGAAGCCAACCCAAACTCAGCTACTAAAGAATGGCTAGAAGGCATGAAAAACCTTGGCGTAAACCGTGTCAGTTTTGGGGTACAAAGTTTTAATGAAAAGAAACTAAAAGAGCTTAATCGTGCTCATAATCCACAACAAGCTAAAGATGCCATCATCCATGCACATAGTCTTGGCATAGAGCATCTCTCTTTAGACCTCATTTATAACTACAAAGGGGACACAAAAGCGTTGCTTATGCACGACATAGAGACTGCATTTTCACTCCCCATAGACCACATCTCTGCTTATGAACTTACTATAGAAGACGGTACCAAGTTTTCATCCACGCCAGGAGTACGCCAAGAAGATGAAAATTTAGCTTTTTTTGTCACAGATGAGATAGAGAAAAGAGGGTTCAAAGCCTATGAAATATCAAATTTTGGAACGTATCAGAGTAAACACAACAAAGGCTACTGGGAAATACAAGACTACATAGGTGCCGGAGCTGGTGCAGTTGGCTTTTTAAAAGACAGACGTTTTTACCCTACGACTGGTATAGAGGCATATATACCCAACCCACTAGCCATCACTGAAGAAATACTCACTACTGATGAATTACTGACCGAGAGGGTATTTTTAGGGTTACGTTCTAGTATAGGAGTAGAAAAAGCATCTCTCTCAAAAGAGATGCAAGAGAGGGCTGCGTTTTTATGCAAAGAAAAGAAACTCTCCCAGACAAAAACACACTACTATAATGACAACTTCTTTTTGAGTGATGAGTTAGCTCTTTATATTTTAAGGTAAGGCTACTTTAATCTATGTATTTTCTTCTAAAATTTAGTATTTAATACCTGACCTTAAATTTATTTTTCATAAATTACTCCTAATTCTCTCTATTTTTTACTAGGTATTTTAGACATAAGCTCTTTTAGCTCTGCCACCACCCTTGGCCACAACTCACGAAGATTTTCATACTTATTGTCAACTTGATAAAGATACTCCTCCAAGTTATCAATAGCCTCATGCTGGGCTGCTTCTTCTTGCTTTTTAAGTTGTACTTTTAACTCAGATAACGACTCTTCTAATTCTGATATTTTTTTTCTTAGTTCTTCAATATTCACATTTTTAAAATCCATACTTGTTCTCCTTTAAACTTTAGTCTAAAACTACCAACCCATAGTTTGGCTAATAGCTATCAATATACCTGGAAGCACAAAAAATACCGATACCACATACCCTATAGCATAAAGTATATTTTTAGTTGCTGCCTCAGCTAGCTTTTGTGCAGCCCATATAGGTATCTCTCTCAGTGGTTTGATGCCATAAATTACAATCACACCTATAACATTGTATGCAAAGTGTATCAAAGCAATCTGTAGTGCAAAAATAGCAAAAGGGCCAGAAACTGCAGTAGCTGCTAAAAGTGCTGTGATACAAGTCCCTATATTGGATCCAAGTGTAAATGGATATATCTGACGTAGACTAAAAACTCCACTGCCTGCTAAAGGCACTATTAGGCTAGTAGTTGTAGAAGAAGACTGCACTAGAACAGTAATTCCAGTACCTGAAAGTATCCCTGAGATGGGTCCTCTACCTATCGCTGAATGCAAAATATCTTTTGCTTTCCCAACCATAAGCACTTTTAAAAGTTTACCTATTAGTGTAATGACAACAAATATAGTAACTACACCAAGTATAGCCATGATGATACCAGCTATCATCTCTGATGGAGAGAGGCTTGCGAGTGTATCCTTCACAAAATTAACAGGAGGCTTTACTAGAGGCTTAATGAAGTTAAAACCACTCATAGATACTGAGTCTCCACCATGCATAAATGTAGATAAGTAAACTCCTATTTTCTCAAGAAATCCAAACATAATTTCTAAGGGAAGAAAAATAACAACACTAACTAGATTAAAAAAATCATGTATGGTTGCTGCTGCGAAAGCTCTCTTGAACTCTTCTCCCTGCTTCACATGCCCTAAACTTACTATGGTGTTAGTGATAGTAGTACCGATATTAGCACCCATTACCATAGGAATAGCAATCTCAACAGGCAACCCTCCAGCAACCAATCCAACGATAATAGATGTTACTGTGCTGGAAGATTGGATAAGTGCAGTTGCAACCGTACCCACTACCAATGCCACTATAGGATTGGTTGCAAAAGCAAATAGTTCTCTTGCCTGATCTCCTGCTGCAAGCTTGAACCCTCCCCCAATCAATGAAACTGCCACCAGTAATAAGTAAACCAATACAGCAACAGAAGTCCACTGTCTCCAGTTTCCTCCACTTACTTTTTCTACAATCCTAGAATCATCACAAGCAATATTTTCCGAACCTATCATTTATCCCCCTCATTTATCCCCCTTTTTTTAATTTAGTAGAAGAATTGTCCCCCACCATTGAAGTCTATTCACAATCGTCCAATAAAATACAATTTATCGCAGGTAACATCTCGTCAATACTGTGTATTATCGTATTGACTAGAATCTTTTCCCATTGACGATGTTGCAAAATCATCATCATTTAAAATATCCTAAGTTGATTCAGTGCCGAACCATTAAATATGAAATTTAAGATTCTAGTTTACTTCTTAAGTGAACTATAATGTTATTAAGTAACAATTTAAGTATATTTGGGAAACAATTTGGTTACTTAAATATCTTCATTATCTAAACAAAGAGACATACAATCAAAAACACCAATCCAAGGTATTCCATAGAGGATTCAATAATGTCTTTTAAGCCTATTTTCTCTTGTTTTTTTACACCTGTTGAATGTAGTTCTTTGATAATCCTGTTCCTAAGCTTTTTAAAGACTTTATTAAATTTGTAAGATTTAACCTAAAAATAACAAGGATACTGTCCAAGTTCTTTCTACCTTTTAGAATAATCTGTTAAAATACATCAATTAAAAATCTAAGGTTACATATGTTTGGCATCGGATTTACCGAATTACTTCTTATTTCTGTTATAGCTATACTCTTTTTAGGCCCAGACAAATTACCAGAAGCACTTGTAGACATGGCAAAGTTCATAAAAAATGTCAAAAAAACTATCGGTGATGCTAAAAATTCTTTCGAAGAAGAAGTAAAACTAGCAGATCTTAAAGAAGAAGCACTCACCTATAAAAAACAACTAGATGATGCCACTGCAGAGCTCAAAAGTTTTAAAAATATTTCACTCGATGACCTTGATGATGAAAGTTACGATGACGACATATCTGAAATGTCCCCAATGGATCATGTAAAAGCAACACAAAAAGCAACAACCCCTTATACTGAAGCACCAAAAGAAATAAAGCAAGAAACCAGTACTAACGATACAAAAAGTACAATAACAGAAAATACCATAGAAACCCAAAATACTACTGTGACTTTTAAGAAAAAAGATAAAGTAAAAATAAAACAAAAAACTGAGCCAAAGGACAATAAGTAATGTTTGATGACTTAAGACCTCACCTAGTTGAGTTACGTAAAAGACTTGGGCTCTCAGTACTTTCAATATTTGTAGCATTCATCGTAGCATTTATCTTTCATGAAGCCATACTTGCATGGATAACTGCCCCTCTAAATGAAGCGCTAGAACAAGTAGCACACCTCTCTAAAAAAGCAGCAGACGGCATGGTCACAACACATCAAGTTGGAGGAGCATTTTTTGTAGCATTAAAGGTCTCATTTTTTGCTGGCTTACTTGGTGCATTGCCTTTTATACTCTACCAAATTTGGCTTTTTATAGCACCTGGTCTTTACAATGAAGAAAAAAAGATGGTCATTCCCTTTGTAATTGGTGGCTCTGTTATGTTTTTTGTGGGTGTACTTTTTGCTTATTATGTGGTTACACCGTTTGGGTTTCAATTTCTCATTACCTTTGGTTCATTCCTCTATACCCCACTCATAAACATAGAAGATTATGTAGGATTTTTTACTAAAATTATGATGGGTTTTGGTATTTCATTTGAACTTCCTGTTTTTGCTTACTTCTTAGCACTCTTAGGCATGGTCACAGATAAAACACTCAAAGATTTTTTTAAATACGCGGTACTTCTCATTTTTGTACTTGCTGCACTTCTTACTCCTCCTGATGTTTTAACGCAACTACTCATGGCAGCACCCCTCATACTTCTTTATGGCTTATCTATTCTTATAGTAAAATCTGTCAATCCTCATATTGAAGATGAAGAAGAATCTAAAGACGATACAAAATAATGTCACTAGATTTATTCACAAAAAATTATGACTACACTCTTCCTAAAAGTTTTATAGCTACTTCACCCATTCAGCCTAGAGACCATGCAAAGCTTCTTGTTTACGACAGAGTATCTGACACCATTACACATACAACCTTCAAATACATTCTTGATTATCTTCCAAAAAAATGTGATATATTTTTAAATGATACGCGTGTCATAAAAGCAAGAATATTTGGACACAAAGTGGCTACTTACACTACAGAAGATGGCTTTACTCAAGGTGGAGGAAAAGTAGAACTACTTTTCAACAAACCTCTTGATGCACATCACTACCTCGTCATGATAAAAGGAAAAGTACACATAAATACCAAACTTCTTTTTGATGACACCTTAACAGCTACCGTAACCAAACTCAATGATGATGGCTCACGTGTAGTGACTTTTACCCATAAAGAAAAAGAGATACGATTTGAAGAACTTGTCCTTATTTTAGACAAAATAGGACACCTCCCTCTTCCCCCTTATATGCAACGTGAAGATACAAAAGAAGATGAGGTAGACTATCAAACACTCTTTGCAAAAAATGCAGGTGCCATAGCAGCCCCCACTGCTTCTTTACATTTTACACAAGAACTTTTCAATAATTTAGAAAAAAAACACCCAACACATACGCTCACGCTTCATATAGGTGCGGGGACTTTTAAGCCTGTAGATACGGAACATATACTTGAGCATCCTATGCATTCAGAATATTTTCATATCCCTGAAAAATCTAAAGATATTTTAGACAAAAATAATCCTATTTTAGCCATAGGTACAACAGTAACACGTACCATAGAACACTATGTACGAACAGGACAAACACAAGGTGAATGTAATCTTTTTTTAAACCCAAGTAATAAGCCACAAAGGGTTACACACTTATTAACCAATTTTCATTTACCAAAATCTACACTCATCATGTTAGTTTCTGCCTTTATTGGAAGAGAAAAAACGTTATACTTATATAAAGAAGCCATTGCAAAGAAATACCGTTTTTTCTCTTATGGAGATGCGATGCTCATACTTTAAGTGCCCTTTAGAAAGAAAAATAAATAAGGTGACCTATGAAAATAACTGCATACAGTATATTCGCACCTCTTTCAATAATTTTTCTTTTTACCGCCTGTGCACAAAAAAAACCTTATAGTTATCCAAATTATTCCATTATCAAACCAGAAAAAACGTGTAAACCAAACAGAAAAAATATTCAAGAACTACTATTATCGTATTTGGGTAAACCATACGTTTGGGCGGAAGAAGGTCCTGACGCTTTTGACTGTTCTGGACTCACCTATAGTATCTATGGTCAAATGGGTATAGAAATACCACGAGTTGCAAGGAATCAAGCCAAAATGGGCAAAAAGATAGCTTTTAAAAACTTGCATTATGGAGACCTAATCTTTTTTGGAAGTACAAACAAGCGAAGTACTCACATCGACCATGTAGGTATTTACCTAGGAGAAGGATGGTTTGCTCATGCTAGCAGTAAAGACCGAAGAGTTACTGTTTCACATTTTAAAAAAGAGCCTATCTATGTAAAACGAATAAAAAGTTGTAGACGATACCTTAGTCAAGATGAAAAATCAAAATATATGAATTGTGATGTTGGACTAAAAAAGATGTCAACAACAAGTACCCGATACACAACACCATGGAAAGCAGGTATGAAACTTCCTAAACGAGCAGTTCCAAGATAAAGACATCGATTGAACATGTCGATTAAAGCCATTTTAAACGCAATCACCTATAATATGTTTATGAAAAAAATACCTTATCTTTTATTCCTTATAGCTATATTCATAGGCTGCACGCCTAAACCTTATCCTAAAAATCCAAATTATGGTATTGAAAAGCCCAAAGTTAAATATCATCCAAGTAAAAAAAACTTAGATAAAATGGTAAAACAATTACAGGGAAGCCCTTATGTCTGGGCAGAAGAAGGACCAAATCAATTTGACTGTTCTGGATTTACTTACTATCTATATGGAAGTATGGGAATTGAGATACCACGTGTAGCTAGACATCAAGCCAAAGTAGGTAAACGTGTTTCTCCACAAAATTTACGATATGGTGACCTTATATTCTTTGCAACCAGTAAAAGAAATTCTAAAAAAATCACCCATGTGGGGATGTATTTAGGTGATGGCTGGTTTACACATGCAAGCACAGTGAAACATGAAGTGATTTACTCTAACCTATTCAAATCAGATTATTACAAAAGAAAACTCCGTGTATGTCGTAGATACCTGCCAGAGACTCAAACAATTGCGAAAACATCTACCCCTATATGGACAAAAACAGAAAGTGTATCCGTCATACCTAAGCCTACAACAATAACTACAGTGAAAACTACTACATCTAAAACAACTTCAAAAGCTAAAAAAGCTATTGTCATACAAGCACCTATGAAAGAGATAGAACAAGCAAGTACTTCTGGAAATTATTATGTGCAAGTTGGCTCTTTTATAGGAAGTCCTAAGAATACTTTAATCCATAAAATTAAAAAATATGGGTTTAATCATAAAATCATTAAGTTTCCAAAAGATGGCAAACAAATTTCAAAGCTTCTTATAGGTGCATATAAAACACGTTCACAAGCAGCTTCTATTTTAAAAAAAGTAAGAAAAACCATTCATAAACATGCCTTTATCGCAGAGATTCGTTAACTGTACATCTCTTGCATAAAAGCTGATATAATGTGACTATGAAGTTAGCAAGTATTGATGTAGGACTCAAACGTATAGGTGTGGCAATTTGTCTCAATAGTGACATCGTCATACCACAAAATGCCATTTTACGAAAAAATCGTAACCAAGCTGCACGCGATATAAATAGTTTTCTAAAAGAATGGGAAATAGAAAAACTCATTGTAGGTCTTCCTCTTGATGCAAGTACTTCTGAAGAGATGGAACGACGTATCAAACATTTTGTATCGCTTCTTGAACTTAGTATTCCTGTAGTCTATCAAGATGAACAAAGCTCCAGTATAGAAGCAAAAGAACTTACACAGGGTATCTTTAAGCACAAAAAGGATGGGAAAATAGATTCTATCGCTGCAAAAATAATATTAGAACGCTACCTTTTAAAAAAATAAACTATTTTCTTCTAAACTTTTTATAAAGTCCAAAAAGCATTGGACCATATCTAATAACTTTCCAAATGATATTTTTCATATTTTCTCCTTTACAGTTTTTCTTTTAATTTTTGTATACGAGTATAGGCTTTCTCTATACTTTCTTTTTTTACTTTACCAGACTTTATCAAATCTCTAATGGTATTCACTAGCTTTTTAGTACTTTTCACCCTTCTTGGGTCTAGTTGATTTCCTATCAAAAGGATATCATTACCCGCATTTATAGCCAATTGAAGTGTATTTTTTAAGCCATATTTTTTACTTATTGCTCCCATTTGTAAATCATCTGTAATAACTACCCCATGATATCCTAATTTACAACGTAACATTTTTGTAATTGTTTTATAGGAAAGACTCGCTGGGTATTTACTGTCTAGATTTTTGTTAAACACGTGTGCTACCATTACTGTATCTGCCTTGTCTTTTAAAAGTCTATACGGCTCCAATTCAACCTTTTTCCATAGTTTTGTTACATCAACATACCCTTTATGCGTATCACCCACTGATGAACCATGTCCAGGAAAATGTTTGATAGAAGTAAGTACCCCATGCGTATGCATAGCATCGATGAATATCGAAGCATACTTAGCTACAGTTTTAGGATCCTGACCAAACGAACGCCCTAATCCGTGTATAACATGATTCTTCATATTTATATTTAAATCTACTACAGGTGCTAAATCATAATTTATACCCACAGATTTAAGCTCCAAACTCATTTTTTCATACGTACTTCTTATTTGACTTTGATCCATTTTTATCACATCTGAGGCTTTAGGGAACTTACCATAAAATCCATATTTACCTTTAAGACGCTGCACTTTACCACCTTCTTGATCTACAGCTATAAGTAATTTACCATCAGAAGAACATCCCTGTAATTCTTTGGTAAGTTCTGCTAACTGTTTTTTAGTAGCTATGTTTTTTGGCTTATTTTTATTTACAGGGTTATAGTCAAAAAGTATTACTGCACCTATATTATATTTCTTTATATCTTTACAAATTTGACTACTTTTAGGAGCAGTAGTACCATAAAAACCAACCATAAGCATTTGACCTATCTTCTGTTCAAGTGTCACGGCATTTAATGGTAAAACAACCAAAAGAGTAAAAAGTAAAATCTTTTTCATCATCTATTCATCCTTTATTTTTCTTCAATATTATAGTGTAATACTCTTTATTTGCATACGGTTAACCTTGATGTATTATAATACTCCCATAAGAGCATTTGGACTATCTAAAATATCCCCTCCCTATCCCTTTATTTTAGATTTCCTTTTTATTAATTTTCCTCCTTAACATTTTCCCAAATGCTCTTTGTTCAAAATCTAAAAAAATTAGTAGAAATTACACAATTATTCCATATTATTTATGTATAATAAAACAAAAAAGGCTTTTAGAATCATGAAAACAAACATATCCAAAATATTATTATTGCTTTCACTCTTTACATATGTACAAGCAGTAGAAAAAAAACCTGCACCACTTATGATGTCTATGACGGACATCAATGGAAAAACATATACTGTTGAAGGTACAGAACAAGGACTTAATATTGAGGGGCTCAAAGGTAAAGTAGTCTTTTTAGAATTTTTTGGACATAAATGTCCTCCATGTTTAGCATCTATCCCTCACCTTATAACATTACAAGAAAAATATAAAGATAACTTTGCGATTGTTTCCATTGAAGTACAAGGTCTTAGTAGTGAACAGCTAACACAGTTTGTACAAGATAAAAAGTTAAATTATATTGTACTCTCAGAAGAAAAAGCTTCTGATGTACTAGCCTATGTTCAACAAAGAGCACAATGGAGAGGGAGTATTCCATTTCTTCTTGCCTTGGATACAAAAGGCGATGTACAATTTGTTCAAGCAGGTATGCTTCCTGAAGAGTCCTTAGAAGATCTTATTAAACAATTATCGGAACAACCAACTGATATAAATAGTACTAAATAATATTAGTTTAATCGTACAGTACCGTTGTGTATGGTAATGAGACTATCCATTTCTGCTTCATATACCCTATCACCAAACCTATTTACTGCCTCATCAAAAGTGGGAAGTGATTGACAAAAATAAAAAAAATCATCTTTTTCCATGGTACTTTCTACTGCTTCACCAAAGGTTGATACAAAGGTATCTATATTTGTAATAGCTATAGCTTTATGCTCATCTAAAAGTTTTTGTGTACCTAAGCTATCTGTTAATCTATGCGGTAAAACATAAATTTGTTTACCCATTTTCAAGGCATATTCTACAGAACGCATTGATCCAGAATTTAAATCTGCTTCTGTAACTATAAGAATATCACCTAGAGCTACTACCAGTTCATTACGTACTACAAAACTCCAGCTTGTTGCACGAAAACCATCCTTAAACTGGCTAATCACCAACCCTTTATCTTCTATATTTTTGATGATTTCTTTATGTATGGCAGGGTATCGTATATCTAAACCATTTGCAACTACCGCAATAGTATTACCCTCTCCTGCTCCCCTATGTGCTATTCCATCTACGCCCATAGCAGCTCCAGAGACCACACAAACTCCACGTTTTGCCAAAGCACTTGCGAGTGCATACGTAAACTGTTTAGTGTACGCTGAAGGACGACGTGTACCTACCATAGAAACTTTAGGACGTTTGAGTAAATCTAAATTACCTTTATAGAAAAGCTCTGCTGGATACTTTTTCATACTTTGAAGTTCTGAAATTTGTTCTATTACACTTTCACTCATAGTGACCTCTTGTTTTTTCTTTATCATAACGAAGAAAAAGAAAAAAGGTGAAAAATATGGCATATTGCCATTTTTTTAAATTTAAATAAGAAAACCCCAAACAAAATATGCAACAAAAGAGAGTACAATCACACCTAGAAAGTTTAATTTTAATCCAACTTTTGCCATCTCTTTTATACTTATAACCCGTGATGACATCACTATGGCATTTGGGGGAGTTGCTATAGGCAACATGAAGGCATACGAAGCAGCAACGGTTGCAACCATAAGGAGCATCATCCCCTCATTTTCTGGCATGATTCTCGCAAATTCATAGAAGATAGGTATGGCTATAGAGGTTAAAGCCGTATTGGATGTAACCTCAGTTGAGAACGTAACAAAAAGTGCCACAGCTACAAACATCCAAAATAGAGGAAATGTAGAAATAAAAGAAAGCTTCATAGCAATGTCAGCTGCTAAACCTGTACTTATAAATGCAGCTGCTATACTAAACCCTGCACCAAATAAAAAGATAATCTCATAAGGCATAGTTCGCGTGTCCTCCCACTCTAAAAACCCAATACTTGGAACAAACATCAAAAGACCAAAACCAAGAAGAACTAACTTCTCATCAAGAGCCATACCCAAAGCTTGTTTTGTAAAAGTATTTGCTATTAAAATAACTGCGAGTAAAGCTATGATGATATAAAGTCTTTTTTGTTCTTTTGTAAGTTCTAGAACTGCATGACTTACATTGTCTACACATTCATTTTGAACACCTATTAAGAGTATATAAGGCATAATAAGTAACATCAAGCCTACCACAGGAAACATTAGTATCATCCATTCACCAAAAGCAAGCATAGGCATACTATGTTCTTCTAAAAAGCCTAAAAGTATAAGGTTAGGTGCAGTACCTATAGGAGTTAATATCCCTCCTATTGAGGCACCATAAGCAGTTGCCAACAAAAATCGTACCTTCAACTTTATATTCTCACTTAAAAAAAGTGCCACAGGCATGAGCATGAGTGTAATAGTAGTGTTGGAGAGTATAGCACTTAACAATGCTGCAGTGATAGCTAAAGCATAAATGATACCTCTAGCCGTCTTAGGAAAAAAGCTCAATAATGTAGCAGAAAAGTACTTATGCAATCCTATTTTTTCTATAGCTATAGCCAGCATAAATCCACCTAGAAACAAAAAAATAATAGATTTTGAATAATTAGTAGTTACCGCATTAGTATCTAAAATACCAAAAATAGGAAAAAGGAGTATAGGTAAAATAGAGACTGCACCTAAAGGCATCGCTTCATTAGTCCAAAGTGTCACTAAAAACAAGACCAAGCCTATAAGGGTTGCATGTTGCATGCTAAATCCAAACAAAGATAAAGCAAAGAATAATAAGCCTAAAAAAACAGCCGTAGCAATACCTCTCATCTATCTCCTCCCATATATTTCATCAATATATACCAATTCGACATCTTTTAAAATAGATTTTGAATACTTAAGTGCTTGTATAGTTTCCTTATATGGATGACCTATGGCAATAGCATAACCATTCTTTTTCGCTTTTTTTACAGCTAATTTTAACTGATGCTGAATAGATTTAACCGTTTTAATATTATCTATAAAATTGTCTCTTCTTACGTAAACATCCCCATATTCATGTGCTATTTTTTCAACTTTTGACGTAGCTTGCGTAAAACTATCTACAAAAACAAAACCTTCTAGTCGAAGTGCAATATAAAGCTTTTTCATCGCAGTATAATTAGATGTGAAAATTGAACCTGTATGATTATTAACATACCTACCATTAGGAAAAAGTTTACGTAAATCCATCACACGATCTACTATTTGTTCATCCGAAAAAGAAGTCATAAGTGTTTTACTCTGAGTATTAAGTTTTTTATTTGCAGACTCCATGGGTAAATGAATCATGTAATGTTTTAAATTTTTTGCCAAGAGGTGACTTTTTTTAGCTAAAGAATAAGGAGGAAATATAGAAGGTGTTATTTTCATATTTAGCCTTTGAATCATCGATAATTGTTTTTGATGATGTATATCATCTATAATAATAGCTAACTTGGGGGTTTTCCCTCTATAGGCCAATTTTACTTTCTTTACTTTTGAAAAAGATGTAGCATTCTTATCAATCTTTTTTGTTCCTACTTTTATTTTTTGTTTTTTTAATACTTCAGGCTTGCGAGGTATTGGTTTTTTTAACACATTTTTTTCAGGCTTTTGAGTTTTAAGTTTTGCCAATTTTTCTAAATCAGTATCCTTTTTTACATGAGCAGGTTCTGCTTTTTTCCCTAAAAAATACCCAAACCCAACCAAAGCAATGATTGTCAATACTGATATTATAATAAGTATATTTTTTTTAAAGGTATTTTTCCCTTTTCTACGTCTCTTCTTGTCTTTCTTCAAAGGTGTTTTTTTGGATTTCATTGCCATGCCGATTCACTTATTTTAAGTTTTTAAGTATTATAGCGAGAGAAGTAAAAAATTAATAATCAAAGAAGACATAGTGATATACTTATTTGGTTCTTAAAGTTTACTAGATCCCCTTGTTTTTATTTAAATAATTTTTTTAGTTTAGAACTTATAAAAACTACCATTCCCATACTTGCTCTAAAGGGTGTGAATCGATTGTTACAAACACTTTGATCTTGTAAATAATCTACTATATCTTTATGTCCAAATATACTTGCATAAATTATAGCATTTTTATGTATGGTCGCAAGATTTTCTACCAAAAGTTTAACCATTTCCACATTTCCTTTAAAGCAGACACCCTCAAGTGGCGTCTGACCTCTTTGATTAACCTTATCAACCTTGGCACCATTCTCTAGCAACATTTTTGCTGTTTCTGTATTGCCATTGTAGCTTGCAAGCATAAGTAGAGAATCATCCTTATGTGTACAAAGGTTCACACTCATACCATACTTTATCATCTCTTCTAATCCTTTTGTTTGACCTTCTCTAGCATAATCAAGTGCTATAAGCTGGAGCTCTGCATACCAATCTTCCTCAATCTGTGTTATTTCTACTTTACTCATCCTAAAGCCTTTCTAACCCCAAAGGTATACTCAGGTGATACCAATTCATAAAGAGCTAACTGTCTCTGCACTATCTCTTTTGGTACACCTTGCATCGCCTCAGCAATATTTGAAAAAAGTTGAGCTTTCTGGTCATCGCTCATAAGATTAAGCAAATCTCTTGGCTGGCTATAATAATCATTATTTTTTGTTCTATCGTATCTATCTACATCACCTTCTATCCTAAGAGGTGGTTCATTATATTTTGTATCTTCTACAGGACCACCAAAACTATTTGGCTCATAATTTACTCCAGCTTTTTGAGTGATATCTGCATAATTCATAGAACCATCATCATGGTAGTTCGCTACTTCATTTAATGGTCTATTTATAGGTAAAGACTCATAATGTGTCCCTACTCTATACCTATGTGCATCAGGATAAGAAAAAGCTCTAGCTTGTAACATTTTGTCTGGTGACAAGCCTATACCTGGTACAGAATTTGATGGAGAAAATGATGCTTGTTCCACTTCATTAAAGTAATTATTTGGATTTCTATTTAACTCCAAAGTACCTACTTTTATCATAGGGTATTCATCATGTTTCCATACTTTTGTCAAATCAAATGGATTATCTCTATGTGTTTTAGCTTGCTCTTCAGTCATTATCTGAATCTCCATACTCCATGAAGGAAAATCACCTTTTTCAATAGATTCATACAAGTCACGTTGCGAACTCTCTCTGTCTCTACCTATCACTTCTGCAGCCTCTGCATTGGTCATAGTCTCTATACCTTGGTTAGTTTTAAAGTGAAATTTCACCCAAAAACGTTCGTTGTCTTTATTTATAAAACTATAGGTATGTGAGCCATAGCCATTAATATGTCTCAAGTCTGTAGGCAAACCTCTATCAGAAAAAAGTATGGTTGTTTGGTGTAAACTCTCAGGAGTACGCGACCAAAAGTCCCACATTCCCGTACTCCATCTCATATTGGTTCTAGGGTCACGTTTTTGTGTATGTATAAAATCAGGAAATTTATACGGGTCAGCGATGAAAAATACTGGTGTATTGTTCCCCACCAAATCCCAGTTACCTTCTTGGGTATAAAACTTTAATGCAAAACCACGCACATCTCTCTCAGCATCTGCTGCACCTTTCTCACCTGCAACTGTAGAAAAACGTATAAACATAGGTGTTTCTTTACCTATTTCTGAAAAGATGTCAGCTTTTGTGTACTGTGTAATGTCATGTGTGATAGTCAATATCCCATGCGCTCCAGAACCCTTGGCATGTACCACACGCTCAGGAATTCTCTCCCTATTTTAATGTGCAAGTTTTTCTATAAGATAATAGTCCTGCATCAAAAGAGGTCCTCTCTCTCCTGCAGTTAAAGAGTTTTGATTACTCCCAATTAGATTACCAGCTGTTGATGTAAGTTTTTTCATTTTAAATCCTTTTAATTTATGGATAATTTTTATCCTTAGTAATTGTTACACAAGTAGACTTAAAAGAAAATAATTATCCTTTGATAAAATTGCTTTCTTTTTTTATTTGGGTAAATATTTATACAAAGTGAACAAAAGGGTGAAGTAAAGACTGACTAACTAAGGATTTTTTCTTAGTTTGCAGTAGGTTTGGGTGCTTGGGAGAAGGAGGCTACGAATGGTAGCTGAGTGAGTCCATCACCCAAAGATATTGTGAAATAAGAGAAAAGACTAGTTAGTATCTTGGTTTACTATTTTACCTGCAGATATCCACGGCATCATCTCTCTAAGAGAATTACCAGTTTTAGTAATCAATTTCTCTTTATCGTTTGCACGTTCAGCATTCATACGAGGGTATCCTGCTTGACCTTCTAAGATAAAGTCTTTAGCAAATCTACCATCTTGGATTTCTGTTAAAATGTCTCTCATTGCTGCTTTTGACTCTGCATTGATAACACGTTTACCAGAAACATAGTCTCCATACTCAGCTGTATTAGAGATAGAGTATCTCATATCAGCGATACCGCCCTCAAACATAAGGTCAACGATGAGTTTAAGCTCATGGAGACACTCAAAGTATGCAAGTTCTGGTGCATATCCCGCTTCTGTAAGTGTTTCAAAACCAGCTTGAACAAGTGATGTTACACCACCACAAAGTACTGCTTGCTCACCAAAAAGATCTGTTTCAGTCTCGTCTTTAAAGGTTGTCTCAATAATAGCTGTTCTACCACCACCTATAGCTGATGCATAAGAGAGTGCAAGTTCTTTAGTCGTCCCTGATGGATTTTGCCCCACAGCAATAAGGTCTGGTATACCACCACCTCTTACAAACTCAGAACGTACCGTGTGTCCTGGAGCTTTTGGTGCTATCATCGTTACGTTGATGTCTTTAGCTGGCTTTACACGTCCATAGTGAATGTTAAACCCATGACCAAATGCGATAGTTGCACCAGATTTAAGGTTTGGTGCTATTTCATTGTCATAAATCTCTTGTTGATTTTCATCAGGAAGAAGAATCATAACCACATCAGCTTTAGCTGTCGCTTCAGCAACCGTTAATGTTTCAAAACCTTTCGCAATCGCTTTTGACCATGATGAACCCTCTGGTCTAAGCCCAACAACAACATTGACACCAGAATCTCTAAGGTTCTCTGCGTGTGCGTGTCCTTGTGAACCAAAACCAATCATTGCTACTGTTTTTGACTTAATGATGTTAAGATCACAATCTTTGTCATAGTATACATTTAAAGTTGACATGTATTATCCTTAGGTGTTTAATAATTTTACTAAAGAAACAATCGATAAATCGACCACTTCGTTTTGTTTTCGAGATTATACCTAAAACTTGCTTATTCTCTTTACTTTTTTCCTGTTGACTTTTTATGTTATAATAGATTTATATGCTTTTAAGGAGGAAGGATGATTGCAGTTCTAAATGAAACAATTGTATGGTGGCACTGGATTGTCTTAGGATTTATCTTGCTCATCTTAGAGATGAACACTGGTACATTTGTGATGTTAAGCTTAGGTGTTGCGGCTATTATTGTAGGTGTACTAGACATAAGTATACATATTTCTTTTACTTCTGAGATCCTTATATGGATTGTCCTCTCTCTTGCCACACTTTGGGCATGGAAACGCTGGGTCAAAATAGAACATGTTAGTGATTCTGGACAATCTAACTATAATCTAAATACACTTGGCACAGTAACGGTTCCCATCGAGCCAAATAGCAGGGGTAAAGTCACTTTTGACACACCCCTGCTTGGCAATACCTTATGGACAGCTACCTCCACACAAAGTATCGAGAAAAACAGTCGTATTAAAATAGTAGAAATACACGGTCAACTCATAGAAGTTGAAAAAGCATAAATTAAAGAAAAGGGAAAAATATGGAAGCATTAAATGTAGTCGTCATCTTAGCCATACTTGTAGTAGTTACACTTTATAAAGGTATAAACATTGTCCCCCAAGGAGAGGAATGGTTAGTAGAAAGACTTGGGAAATTTTCACGTGTTTTAAAACCCGGTCTGAACATCATCGTACCATACATAGATGCTGTACGTCAGAAAATAACCACTAGGGACATTATCTTAGACATTCCACAACAAGAGGTCATCACAAGAGACAATGCAGTTATCCTTACCAATGCAGTAGCTTTTGTACGTGTCACAAAACCAGAAAATGCCCTTTATGGTGTAGAAGACTTCCGTGTAGCCATACAACAACTCATTATGACTACTTTACGTTCTATACTTGGAGAAATGAGTCTTGATGAAGCACTCTCTAACCGTGAACATATCAAAACCAAACTCAAAGATGCCATCATTGATGATGTAGCAGACTGGGGAGTGACGGTCAAATCAGTTGAAATACAAGACATCAACCCAAGTGCCTCTATGCAAGAGTCTATGGAACGTCAAGCTGCAGCAGAACGTGAAAGAAGAGCCATAGAAACCACAGCAGAGGGTAACAAAAATGCTGCCATCTTAGAAGCAGATGGTAAACTAGCAGCAGCTGAACGTGAAGCAAAAGCGCAGATTACCCTAGCCAATGCCTCAGCTGAAGCCATTAAAATGATAAGCTATAACATCCAAGATAAAGAACTGCCTGCCATGTTCTTGCTCGGGGACCGTTACATTAACTCATTAGAACAAATATCTAAAAGTCAAAATTCCAAATTTGTCATCTATCCTGCAGACTTACAAGGAGCCATTAAAGGAATGCTAGGGAATGTGTTTAAAACGTAATACTACCTATTCTTAAAAATATTTATTATTATTTTCATACTACTAAAAATGATATACCATACCTATTGTAATTGCATCTGAAGAGAGATCTACATCTTGCGTAACAAATGCTGCAGTATCTATATTGTTAGCAACTTGCATATAGTCAATAAAGATAGAAATATCTTCTTGCAATGAATAACTAATCCCTACTCCCCATTGAAGAGAAATATCATCAGTATCTATAGTATTACCAAAATGATTCATACCCGTTGCAGTGAACCCACCTACTCCTAAAAGACCATACACATTAATATTTTCTATTACGGGATATTGTGGTTTCACATAAATCCCCCAAGAAGTTCTATCAACAATATTTTCTTTCGCAATAGATACCATATATCGACCTTCTATCGCAATATATTCATTCCAATCATATCCAGCTAACAATAAAATGTCACCTGTTCTATCTTGCCCATCTGTAACAGAGAAAAAGTTTAAATCCGCTTCATGTGTACTTACAGCACTTACACCTAAACCAAGATAAAAACCACTTACACTGTCATCGACTATTTCAGGGATTGCAATACTCGGTTCAAGTACTTTTTCAGTATTTTTACCCGCAAGAACAATATTACTGCATAAGACGATTGTAGCTAAAGAAAGTCCAATATTTCTCATAACATAACCTTTGTTAAAATTTTTGAGATTATAACAATATAGTGTGAGTTATATATTACCAATGAAAAGAGTAAAAAAGTGATGAAATATTTTTATAAGAGGGAACCACACCTATTTAAAATTAAGGTATGGTTGATAAATATTATTTTTAAAAGTGGTATATAACCCCAATTGTAAATGCATCTGAATCTATATCAACATTTGATGTTACAAATGCTGCGGTAGGCATACCAGTGGCAATTTTTAAATAATCTATAAAAATAGAAATATTTTCAAATACTTCATAACTAGCTCCCAAACCCCACTGAAAACCTGTATCATCTACAGCTATAGCTGTACCGACATGATTTGTACCTGAAACATCAAATCCACCAAATCCTAAAAGCCCATACACTTTAAAGTCCTCTGTTATAGGATATTGTGGTTTTGCAAAAATTCCCCAAGACGTTTTATCGATAATATTCTCTTCCGCCACAGAAAACTGATAACGCCCTTCTACAGCAATATATTCATTGATATCATATCCAGCAAGTAATGTAACATCACCTGTTCTATCTTGTCCATTTTCGATATCAAAAAAATTCAAATCTGACTCACGTGTGCTTGCAACACTTGCTCCTAGACCTGCATAAAATCCACTTACTGTATCATCTACAGCAGGCACAACAATTGCTGGTTCAGAGACTGGTGCCGTACCACCCCCTGCAAAACTCATACTACTTAATGACACGGCTGTCAAAAGTGATAATCCAATTTTTCTCATAGTTACACTTCCTTTAATACTGTATTTTTCCCCAATATTTAACTTTGATGCTATCATAGTACACCTTAAATAGTGCTGTATACTTACTTCCAAAAGTGCTGATAGTCTCTATAAGTTGTAAAATCTCCACCCCATCTCCACCCATATTTCTTAAAAATTTTTACTGCTTTATCATTCCTAAGTAATATTGCTTTATCTGTAAAAGTATTATTTCTATGTATTCTTTTTTTATATTTATAAGATTCTATATGTGAAATCCTTCCCCTCTTGGAAACAAAAGGATTCTCGATAGGATTAATATCTATTGCTTTCCCATACGCATGTTTAGACCATTTTCCACTTTTAGTTGATGTTTTTCGACAATTAAAAGCAGAAGTATTGTCTGCTTCTATAGATTTCCAGTCATTCCCCATAAAATCACTGATTAATCTCATTTGACGTATAGGGTACCCTATCTCATACAATTCACTAAATATATCGACTATATCATTAGCAACATCTTTGTGAACAATAATCTCACCCATTTTCTCACCACGATAAAAATTATGATGCTTTACTCGTATATAGCGTAAATCTGAAATAGGCACAGGACAACCTTTATGCCAAGATTTCCTCTCAACCATTCGTTGCTTGATATACTTATTTATAGGTTTAATTTTTGCTTCAAAATCTGCAAATAAAAATACAGATATTATCCCAAAAATAAATAGAATTTTCATATATATCCTCTATTAAGATTATGTAACATACTAACATAACAAAAGTAAATTCTTTTTGTTATTTTTTTCGTGTTTCTAGTTCTTTATGAAATCTTTCTTTATCAAATTTAACTTCTAGATACTCACATATACTTTGTGTGTCTTTTAGTGCTATAGCCAAAGAAGTTGTTGCTCCAGGACTTGGCGTCAGATTAAAGACAATGCCCTCTGCTTCTATCTTTGCTTCTCCTAGTAACAATTCTTTTCTTGTTTTATCAATAATTTGTGGTCGCATACCGCCATATCCTTCCGCAAATTTTATGTCTTTGACATGAAGAGAGGGAATGATTTTTCGTGCATCCCTTATAAATATTTTTTTACCCATCATTGGTATCTCTTCTAAAAAATTCTTAAAGATATAACGTCGTATAGTTCTGTCTTTAAAAAGACTCATATACACTTTAGTTACTGCTTTTCCTAAATGTAATGCACTTAATAAATCTTTCAGATGCAAACGGTGATAACGTTCTAACTTTGGTAAAGCAAATGCAGTAGGTCCAAAACGTGTGTTCCACCCCCGTGTAGAGTCTGGATCAGCATGAATCGCTGCAAATGGCAACTTTGGATTTTGCATCGTATACACTTTAGCATTTAAAAGTTTTTCTTTAGTAAAAAAGAAAGAACCTCCTATAGGTAAAATAGCATACTCTTTTCCGTACCCCATAGATTGTGCAAAAAGTAAAGAATATGCACCTGCATTGACTACAACTGTTTTGGCAGTAAAATCACTATTATCTGTATAAATTATGAAAGTACCATCATCGTTTTTTACAATCATCGTTGCTTCTTCATTATAATGCAATTGTATATTTTTATCTGTATCTAATGCTTGTTGAGCAAAACTCTCACTCAATTTTTTATAATCAACAGTCGTAATTTGTCCTCTTACACCTATTGCCATAATGGGTTCTTTTCTTTCTTCCATTAATTTAGGCTCGTAAGTAGCCAAAAAATCTTCATCCCATAGTTCCAAATAAGGATAAAGAGGTAAAAATTCTTCATAACGTTCTTTAAGTTGCATAATTTCTTGTTCACCCACTGCAAGAATCATCTTATCTCGTATATAGCCTATCTCTTCAAGACCATTAAAATTATAAATATAATTGGCTACTAATGATGCATCTTTTTTGACCTTTATTGCTTTATCAAAGGTATAATTTGTCTCTATATCACCTACATGTAAAGTTTGTGAATTCGCCTTAGGGTTTGAATTAAGTTGTGCCAATTCATCATATTTTTCAAATAAAATAATATTTTTTATCTCTGTGTATTTCGAAAGCGTAAAAAGTAGAGATGCTCCAGCCACACCTCCTCCAATAATTGCTGTATCAAATATTTTATTTATAATCATATATAAATCCTAGTAAGTAAAAAGATTTAGAATCTTACTCTTTTATATATTATAAATATAACTAATTTAGTTATTTAATTAAATTGATGTATTTATTTAGACTAAACGATACATATTATTCGATATATACTAAATATTTACTTTCAATTTACCCTTTAGTACTATGATGCAAAAAAGAACTTTTAAAGGAAGACAATGGAACAATTTAAAACCTACGCCCTCATGACAGGGCTTACCCTGCTTTTCATCTGGTTTGGTGGGATGATCGCAGGTCAGAGTGGGATGATTATCGCATTCTTAGCAGCTGCGGGGATGAACTTTTATGCCTACTACTATAGTGACCAACAAGTCCTTAAACACTACAATGCCATACCCGTAGACCATAACTCTGCTTCAGGATTGTATAACATTGTACTCAGACTGACACAAAAAGCAGAACTTCCAATGCCTGCACTCTACATCATACCTGAGCAACAACCCAATGCTTTTGCTACAGGACGTAACTATGAAAACGCAGCTGTTGCGGTGACCCAAGGGCTACTTGACCTCATGAGTGAAGAAGAGATAGAAGCTGTTATAGCCCACGAACTCAGCCACATCAAGCACTACGATATGCTCATAGGTACAGTCACAGCTACCATCGCAGGTGCCATAGCCATGCTTGCAAACTTTGGTATGTTTTTTGGTGGTGGTGATAGAGATAGACCTAATCCCGTTGTCATGATAGCCCTTATGTTCATAATGCCACTTGCTGCAAGCATAATACAGATGACAGTAAGTCGCA